>Ga0208898_1000376_pt1 | contig 35193 bp, 48 predicted proteins | sample VirMetDEL_Mar_4_FD_184513 | JGI IMG/M metagenome (GOLD analysis project Ga0208898, IMG submission 184513) | Aqueous microbial communities from the Delaware River and Bay under freshwater to marine salinity gradient to study organic matter... | ecosystem: Environmental > Aquatic > Marine >... | reverse complement strand
TAATGTAGCTGAATATCGCACCGCTACCAGCCGATGTATCCGCGCCCTCAGTTATCGCCCCGGTGCCGGTAATGCCGCCTGCTGCTGCGGCAAACTCCATAATGACCGACGCTGGCTCTGACCCAGCGTCATTAGTTGTAAAGGTCGCTGCTCTAGTTGTGGTATCCGGCGTTTCGTAGTAAGCGATAGCGGCGTAAGGCTGACTGCCAGAAGCTGTCGTGTTCTCATCGCTTAACGAGAATGGAGAACTAACCGTCGTTGTTTGTGACGCTGGCGTATTCCAACCGGCGTTATGCAAGACTGCTAACGCAGCCAAAAGAAGATTGCCCGCTGTCGGCGTTAGGCTGTTCGTTGTGTGCGTCGTAACGGTACTGCCAAGGTCAGAAGTCTTTTCACTCGACTGGACTAAAACACTTGAGGTCGCGTTACCCGAATACTCTACAACCGCGGCATAACAAGTACCGTTGTCTGTCCAAGAGAACGCAGCGTCGTCAGCGGAAGTCCCGCTAGCTATTCGATAATACGTTGCGTATCCAAAAGCTCCTGTACTGTGCGTGTCTATTAACGTCCAGCCGGTAGGTGTAGTAAACGCATCACCGCCATTCCTGACTGTAATTTGCCCAACAAGTAGATTATTTGCTACTGCACCAGAAACAGTAACGGTAAGGCTGCCAACTCCAGACCCAGAGCTGTTGCTATAGGTCGATACTTCTGCAAAGGCCATCAGCTAATTGCTGTAGTGATCTTGTTTAATTCGGTCACAAGGCCAGCCGTTTCTGCTGGTGTCATTACTTCTACAATTAAAGACTTAGACAAATCTTGCCATTCGTTTAACGCAAGCACCTGCACACTGCGCGGGACGTTTGTTCTCATCCACGTCAAAGCATCGCCAATCGCAGAAGTAATAGCACTGATTTCTGTCTTTACTGCGTAATTAACGTCCTCTTCCTGGTCTTTTGCGTACTGCACAATGCCTTGAGTCGCCCTCAGCAATGCTAGCTGGTCTTTTGAGCGCGACAATGTGTTGTAAACGTCCCTCAAATACTCATATTCAACATTACCAGAAGCTAACTTGGTCGCAATAGACTGCGCATTAGCACGTAGCTGTACGGCATTATTTTTGATTTGCCGGTAAGCTTCTGCGGCGCTGTTGTTTGTTGCTAATAAAGCCATAAATACCCCTTGAAGTCCCGCACTTGCGGAGGTGTGGCGTGAACCAAATTTGCTATCTAACTAGATTCACGGCTTAAGTGTTGCCTTCAGTAATTACTAAGCTAGATACGGCGACGTTATCCGTTGCTGAGATGCTTGTGCTGTTCAAGTTAATGTCGGCACCAGAAGTTCCAACCGTGCCCTGGAGTACCACGACTGCATTAGAATCAAGGATGCGGAAGAATGTCGCGGTTCCGGTTGCGTCCGCGCTAGAATCAGCTGTAATACTCGAAGCTGTCCAGTCGTCGCCACTGGCGGCGGCAGCGCTTGGGTCGCTCATTGTAAGCTGCGCTAGTAAAGTGTTGCCGGATAGCGCGGTATCCGCATCGGCTGGCGGAGTGCCGTCATAAATCCGTAGTGTTCCAGCGCCTGCGCCTGCATCAACCAACGCAGTAATTTCATCCAGCATGTTGTGGCTTAGTGTCTGTATGTATTGAATTGCCATTAGTCTTTAGCCTCCGGCTTATATTCTCTTTCCATTGTGTTTTGCATCCACTGCTGCGCCTTAGCCATAACCTTTTCCTTGCTCTCACCCTTAGCGAAGTGCTGCATATCTGCGCGACCTTCGCGACCATAAATGGTAACGGCGCTATTCCATAACCCGTCGAACTTCGTTCTTATTTCAGGTACGCCGAAGTAGTTCTCTTCGTAGAACTGGTGTGTAGTTTTGAACTTGCTCCGCGGCACGTCGCTTTTAAAAATGTCTAAAATTCCCATGCTATAAATATTCCCGTTCAAGATATCGTTGTGATAACGGCATAATGTCGTATTCCCCATTACGCACGTCGTTTAGTACGTTTACGCCCGACCACTCACGGTTCTTTTGTGGGCCTCGGTAGTCTTCATCGTGCGAATAGAATCGACCACTAACTAATCCATGTATGAACTTACCGTTAACCGTCATTAGTTGGTCGAATCTATGCTCTTGCTGGTGCCCCATTACAAAGGACCCCATTAACTTACGTAATCGATTCTGTATGGTGCCGCCTATTGGCCGGTCGGTATGTGCGTTCGGGTCAGTGAAGTAGTGCGAGTAGTGCACGCCGTTTAGCGTTTTTATGTTAAGGAACGGGTGCCACTTACATCGCTCCAGGTTTAGTCTCTTGTAGCTAAACACGCTGCCGTATATGCGCGTCTCTGCTGCCTCTCTCGCTCGCGTCATGCGATGCTCGTGATTGCCCTCGCAAAAGTGCCAGTCAAGCTTCTTGTTTAGCTTGCCGACAGCGCTAAAGAACATTGCCATAGCGTTGTTGCCGGATTCAATGTCTTCATCCAGGTCCTTGTTCTCCCAGTCCTGCGAACCAGGTCTGTCATACGACGATAAGCTAGGGAAGTCCCACCAGTCGCCAATGATTATTACTTTATCGCCCGGCTTTAGATGCTCGCGTATCCAATTACCTGCGGCGACAATGTGCTTAACCGGCACGCCCTTTTTGATTTGAGTGTCCGGAATCATTACGTGGCGCATCAGATTTGGTCACCCGTGCATATACCCCACGCGCCCGCATAGCTCCCGAAGTATGAATTGTGCTCCCTTATCTCCGGCCAGATATCCTGCTGCAGGAATATCATGTCGGTCGGTCTTGAATTACTCTCAGGCATCTGCAGCCACAGCGCGGTACGTTGTAGCCCGAACTTTGCTGCAACCTGATACAGCTGCGCCCACCTGCCGCATGACATGATGAGCGTATCACCCTCCCTCTCGATTGTTCTTGAGTATGGTACGGCACTACTTGGACTTGAGTGCCAAGCTAGAGCGCACATTAATGCCAGCATTATTATTATTCTTACCACAGGCATAACCTCTCAATTACCTCGTTGTTAAAATCAATTGCACGCAAGTCGTCATCTGTTAGTCCTGTAAGGTCGCCATCAAGATGAACACGACTAATAACGCTGCAGGGTATGGTTCCATCCGGCTTAACCTCAACTGGTTTAACGCGCTCATATATTTGAGCTGCGTTATTAGCCGCTATTAGAGCGATTGGGACTTCGGCGCATCCTGCGCTCAAGCTCAAGACGAGTGCGACTAGCAACAACATTTTTAACTTCATTGCTTATCTGCTCTGCCAGTTTTTCTTTCTCTGCTTCAGATATGTTCACCCTGCCCCCGGCTCTGCCAAGGGCAAATGCGCCAATCAAAAGCAAGAATACGCCAAAGGATACTAACCAGAGCATTACGCATTGGCCGGAGCGTAGAACACACCTGCAACAGTGGTCACGGTTGTAACCAACAGCGTTACCGTTTCCGGGCTAAGCGTATCGGCAACAGCAGGCGACACCACATTGAACGCAACCAGTACACCGATAACCGCACTAACAAGTGCTGCGATTGCCTTTGAATATTTTGCCATTAGATTATCCTCCCTAGGATATTTGCTATTAACCCGATAATGGGTAGTTCAATTAGTTCCGACCAGGGCCATGCGTTGCGCAAATCGAATACGTTCATAGCCGGAAGTCGTATAGCTATCATCTGCGCGAGTATCGCTCCGAGCGGGAGGGCCAACAGATAGACCAGGAACCCCCGTTCGAAATAAACCAGAGGCATCATTGAGAGAGATGCAATTAGCCCCCACCTTGCCGCCTTCCATGCGTTGTACATCGAGGCACCGTGCAGTACCCACCGTCCCCTCCACCCGTTGTCCTGTCTCCACATAGTCAAGAAGGCTGCGATAATGCTCATTAAGATTAGCTTGGGCTCGCTGGTAATCTGTAGCGCTAAGCACGGACCAATGGTCGCCATTGCTAGATACTTTATCCATTTATCTCGCCCCTCCGGGTATCCTCCGCGCACCCGGTCAGCCATCCCCGCCAGAGGTAGGGTAATCAATTCAATCATATTCCCTCCAGTGCCTCGGGTTGATATAGTTGGTTGGCAGTCAGTGCGCCGATACCTGCGGCGAGCACGACTGAGAGCTTCTTGGTGACGTCTAGCGGGTCGAAGATAACCGCAACCTGCCCCAGCTGCTCGTTGTTGGCCCGGTAGCCACTGTAGCCAGCATCGAACACAGCCTTCTCAGCCTTGGTCGCATCGCCACCGGCAGCCTTCCAGATGCCATCTGGGTCAGCGTTCGCGTCATACACCTGAGCTGCTTGAATCTTGGTCTCGACCTTGTAGTCACCGAGGCCACCCTCCTTGCGATAGGGATTGATATCACCCTCGATACCGTAGTAGCTGCGCGGGACGAATGCCGGGTCCATTGCGCGCTCGCGCTCCGACCTGGTCTGCCCTGACAGGCCCTTGCCGTAATGTTTCGGGTCAACCCTCTCAATGGGCTCCTTCGCATAGTGCGATAGGATTAGGTTACCTTCCGCATCTACCGCACCTTCCAGCCCGGATTCCCCGGCCTCGTGCAACTGCATGAACTGCGCCTTACGCCGCTCAAATGCTGGTGTGTCCTGCTGTACGGCCCAGTTTGGTAGTCTGCCGGTCTTTTGGTCTGCAAATACTGTGGCGTCTATGCCGGCCACCCGGTTACTCTCACCGTGCGGTCCGTAGTTCAACCAGCTATTCTGACCTCGTGTCTCTGGCGCCAGTGCGCGCTGCGCAACAGGGCTCAGCGTGCCAACATGCGACTGGTACGCCATCTCCTCGCCCATTGCGCGGAACCCGGCGCCTATCTTGCCGTGGCCCTGCGCATCATGCACAGCACGGAATAGGTCGTTGTAGAGCGCTGGCTCTCCGCTTATCTCGTATGGTGACTCCGCTAATAAAGGATTGCCGGCCGGGTCGAACGCTTCATCAGTTCCGAGTGCCGGACCATACCCGTCTCGTGTCGGATACACCTCCAACTTGTTATTCTCAATCATGTCCTGGAGCGCCAGGTATGGACTCTCCGGGTACGGATTGTTGCTGAACTCCGGCTTGATACCGGCGGCCAACATCTGTTCGTATTGTCCCTCAACTTCCTTAGCGAGTGCGTTGTATGCCTCCTTCACCAGCGGGTCATTGGGGTTATGCTCCATGAGGTCGTACTCACGGGCAACGCGTGCAGCGAAGTCCGGGTCGATCGGCTTGAAGCGTTCCACCGGTTCGTAAGGTATCCCGGTAGCTTCTGAATGTCTGATGGCCGCCTGCTCCATTCTTGGGTCAGGTCCGATGCTCACCTTACCTAGTGTCGGCACATTGGCCGGCATAGGCGCGCCCGGTAGTGGTACGTCACCTATCTGCCGCGGTGCCGGGAGGAACCCGCCATGGTCATTAATTCCCATATATCTGTTCATGCCTCGTGCCCAGTCCTCGTCTGCCACCTGATACATTGATTGCGATTGCAGTGAACGATAGTCCTTGTTCTCTGGTTTGTATCTCGCGCGCCGGTCATTGTGATACCAGTCCGGATACATGTACTGCGGCGGGATAGCCTGGTCCAGTCCGCCAGTGTAGTCACCGAGAAACTGGTCTGCGAACGATGGATGAATGTATCGTGGGTCGACCGCGAGCTCACCCGTGGGGGTTGATATGTATTGTCCGCCCCAACCATTAGGCACGTCCAGCAGTTCCTGGTCAGTGAACGCGTACTTGGTCTCGTCTAGCGCCGGGAACCCTGCCTTCTGGAATTTCTCAAGACCAGCTGTATTCACAAACGCCTTGCGCAGTTCGCCGTTAGTGGCGAGCAGTTCGAGAGACGTCGGGTCGTTGATACCCTTCCACTCAGGTCGCTTCTTCCTTACTGCCCTATCGAACTCTTTCATTGCCTTCTTCGTTATGGGCGCGCTAAGCATCTGCTCCAACATGGCGTTAGTGGTCATGGTGTTGAAGCTCATGCTGTCGTAGCCCATTGGCGTGCTCACGAAGCGCGGTGTTAGTCCCTGTGCTAGCGCATTCTGTATTGTGTTCTGTAACCCGGTCGTGGCGCCCTTGTTGTTGGCCCACACGCTGCTGTTGTCCGGGTGAGCGTTCTCAAGCATGTACTTGAATCCACCATACGCACGTTGCGGTGTCGACAGTGCGTTGCCGCCTATGCTGACTATCTCCCTACCTATATCGCTCCGGTCACCTAGTGCCGGTATAAGTGCGGACCCTACCAGGTCATCTGGCCGGATAATCAAGCGCTCCTGCAATTCTGCTAGCGGCTCAGTCGTATCAACCGACTCGTACTGCATCTCTTCCAGTGGCTTGCTGAGTGCGTTGGTGCTCTTGTTGCTTAGCGGGTGATGAGTGGTCTTATCTCCCTTCGTTGCCGCCATGATGCCGGCTGTGAGCTCACCTGCCTCGCGCATGAGCGTCCCGGCTTTGAGCGCAGTGCCTATAGGCAGAGCGCCAGCCAGGTCAAATACATGAGGCTTAATCAGCGGGTCATTTGGCCCGGCACCAGTGTACTGGTGCGGATAGCCCTCGGCCATGCGCTGCGTGCGCTCCGGTGAGTCACCGACAATGAGACGCTCCAGGAATGAGCCATACGGATTGTCTGCCGGGAAGACGCCGAGCACGGGCGTCACCCACTTATTCAGGTTCCTGCCCATCTTCATCCAAGTAGTGTCTGGCAGTGGCGTGGCCTCGCCCCACTGTCTCTTGCCCAATGCGTTACTCATGCGTGAATGAACTCATAATGATTAGGGTCCATGTAGCGTCCGCCCCAGCGTGCACCGAACTCTTCGAAGGACAGCTCCCACCAAGCACCGAGCTCACGGTGGCCGCGGTCATCTGTAATGTACTCACCATCCATGAATAGGTTCAGGTCAATTGCCAATCGCTTCTTATGATTGCTCGTCTTACTGCCATATGGACCGGCCTCACCACTCACGCCGAACGCTCGCGGGTCACGGTAGGCATCACCCAATGTCACGCCATAGCCGAGCTCATTAGCCTTAATAATCAATTGCGCAGCAGCTACCGCGAACGCGCGCTGCCTATCGCCTAGACCCAAACTCATTTAGCCGCCTTAGCCTTACGTGCTGCCCACTTACCCATTACAGTGCCCTCTTTATGTCGCGTGCTCGACGCCTATTGATTTGACGATAGTGACCTATAGTCTCGCACAAGTCTTGGTGTGCCATCCGATGCATGCGCATCGCATCATCCAATGTATCTGTCGGGACACCTTCATCGGTGCCGAAGATGGCCTTAGCGACCCTTTCTTTGAGTCTCTTGAGAGTCATCTCTTATTCCGTTCATCGATAACTGCTCGCAGCTCAGCGAGCGCTATCGTATTGTCTGTGATTGTCGTGATTAACTTAAGGACTAAGCTATTGTATGCGCGCCATATGCCGCCGACAGCTAGTGTCGCCCCACCCACCACACCGGTGTTAACTAAGTCTAGCTCCATCTATGGTCTCCATCAGTTCATCGTATATATCCTGCACCTCATCTAGCTCGCGCCACTCACGACGCTGCAATAGATGCGCTGACATATCATCTGCGTGCTGAATTTGGTAATCAAGGTCACGCTCTGCACACTCGTTCGCTCGGGCCCTAACGCAAGGACGGACAACACCTTTGTCGTCCAGAAAGTAATAATTGTCGTAACCATGGGCCATACTCCCATTATACCGCGCTGTCAAGGCGTTGTCCATGACATGGGCTTGACGAGCCCTCACCCCCTACACTAATGTATTCCACCATCACCCCTAAACCCCATATCTGCCGTGAGCTCCCCCTTCGCAGAGTCCACAGCTGACTCCATCACAATGAACTTCAGCAGCTCCAGGTTCGCCACTATATCCACTACAGGGACCCTCTCGCGCTGCGCCTTACCCACAGCAGCTGCAATGGTATCAATAAACTGCACCACAGCTTCATTCTCGCCGCTCATTAAACTTTCCCCCCTCTAGGTAGGGCAACCTACCTCTTCTCTGTTAAAACCTCTTAGACGGGCTCTCCGTAGCTCTCACGCCCTCTTCCCAATATGGACCACAATCCTGCCATCCGGGGGCGACATTGGCCGACGCTCAATCCTCAGGTCGTCAATCTGATTATCGTCCAGATACATGCCAGCATGCTCTAGTGCATCGAGCAGGGCCTTCAGTAGATTATCCAAATCCCGTCGCCGCTTATCCGGTGGATACGCCCAGATATGTACTGTCAGGCGCCCCTCGAGGGGCTTAGGCAGGTCCAACGCCTGGACCCTGGCAATGACCTCCTCCCGGTATGCCTTGCCCTTAGCGCTGATATACGTGCGCCCACGCGCTGTACGCCAATATGTGTTAACAGTCGGTGACCACGGTAATTCAATCTGCATATAGTTCAGACCAGCCGGTCCAGAATAAGTTCCAGGATTTGCATATTTCCATCGGGATACAGGTACGCCTTATATATAAACATACCGTACCCTCCCCCGAAGGGGAGGGGAGTACGGCAGTAGATGTGCCAATAACCATACCCACTACACTAACCCATTGATTTAACTGGATAATCACTCCACGGGACTCTCAGTGAGCTCTATGTACCCGTCGCCAGTACCTATCACTCCATCACGCTCTAAAGCCTTGATTGCCCTAGAGAATCTCTGCTTCTGGGTATTCTTGTCCATGTCGTCCCACAGCTCATAGCACCGGCGCCGCACGTCATCCTTACTCACCCGGCGTATATGACCCTCCACCGGGTCCGCTCGAGTGATGGCATTGAGGGCCTCCCGCTGTATTGGCGTCATCTCAGACTTACCCGTAGTCATGCCCTCCCTGTAGTACGGCACCAGTGATGTCACCATCTCGTTGTCCTCATCCTGGCCGAGCTCAATAATCTGCAGCTCGAACACCATATCCGCCGGGAGCTCATCGTCCTTCATCTTCTTGCACACCATGGCCGTATGTCGCTCGAGTGACTCCTCCCGCTTAATCTGGTAGTTGTAGTCGTTACCATATGGCAGCACCGTACTGCCTCGAGCGCGGTCCTTGGCACCGTGCCCGGTGTGATGAATAATCAGGCACCCGGCATTGAACGGCTCCATAATGAACCGGCGCACGTTGGCCGTGAACGTCGTCATGTCCTCCTGACGATTCTCATCACCACCCTCAAATGACCCGGCAAGGGTATCGATGATGAATAGTCCCGGCTTGAAGGGTAGCGACTCAACGCTATCCTGGAACGCTGCTGCCGACGCCGGGTTGATGAGCCCCACATTCTGCCTGGTGAGTGCGAACGGCAACTTGCTGGCACATAGTCCGTACTTACGCTCCCACGCCTTGACGCGCTTCCTGGCGCCCGTGAGACCCTCATTAACCAGCACCACAACACCGGTCGAATACGTCCTGTGCCCGGCCCACTCGACACCACTGGCAACGCTCAGCCCCATATCCATAGACAGGAATGATTTGTATGCGCCGCTATCACCGAAGAACATACCCATAGACCTACCGCGGGGCACTATCTTTTTTATCAGCCACTCATTGCGTGGTAGCGGCTCATCGAGCTCGTCGCCATAGATGAATAGTGCGTGGCTATCAATCTCCTCCTCCTTCTCGGGCTCTTCATCGTCCCAGTCATTATCCATAGCGAATAGTGTGCCGAGACCTATCGCACCATTGGGCTTAAAGCTCTCCCATACGCGCCGACAGTCCTCCCTATCGAACTTGACTGCCTCGCCGCCCCACAGGAGGCCAGCAGACCAGTCCCGGAATAGCGCGAACCCTTCGAGCCACTCCTCCGAGTGTATAGCCATACCAACACGGAGCCACTGCGACCGGTCCATATCCGGGTCCAGTTTGCGAAGCTTGTCCGCTACCCGGTCCAGTGTGTCACCGGGTGCCGGGCGCAATACCCGACGGTTCGTGCTCACCGGGGGCAGTCCTCCAGCCGGGCGAATTGTCGCGAGAGACAATATCCGATGGTACGCATCCGAACCGACCTTCACGAACTTCATCCGACCTGGGCCGCGGTTCGTGTTGAAGCGATAGATGTCGCCACTTGGGTGCGTGCTAGGCGGCGCCACGATGTAACCACTACCAGCAAGCAGGTCGATACCACTTAACTCAAACAACTTGGTGCGGCGAAACCCCTCAGGGCCGGATGGCAACCTATACCAAAAATGGTATCCCCCTCCACCCGTTATCACCTGCGTCGTGTCTGCGTCTAGTCCCAGGTCCTCAATCACCTGAAGCTCACGTACTGCTGTTGTGTAGTTGCGCGGGTCGAAGTCAACGACCAGGCCGATACTCTCAACCGCTATGCCGATGTTCGCGCTGGGATAAGTGATAGTCCACCATTCGTCGATGACTTCCAAGTCGCACGTTGCATCTTTGTAACCGTGCGCCGTTAGAGGCTCCTTGCCGCCAGGTTTTAGCGGTATAATCTTGAAGCTATCGCGCGCGTAATCCAGCGCGGCCTCATGTAGTTCACTTGAGTAATTCATGCTACCTCTTCCTCAATCAGCGAGATACCCGGAAGGCCATCTATTAACGGTTTCATCTCTGCTTCAAAATGTTTTGGTGTTGGCTTGCGTAGAACGTAAGTGTCCGGTCTCAAGCTCCATAGCGTGCCGTCCATCAACTTGAGTTGGGCCATGGATGGTCCGTACTTGTCTGTAACTGTAACGTCTACAACTAGTGAGAAGTTCACGCCGCCGGTGAGGACGATGTCACCGGGACTAATGTCCCTTGCCCTAGTTGCGTGCCTCTTCAAATATACTTTCATAGTAGCTATTGATTTGTATGCGCCATTCTCCGGTGACATACCGAACCCGAGGCATACCGGGCAATCATCATCACAGCCCTTGCAGCGTTTACATAATGTGTACTCTACCTTCAGTCGTATCATCTTAAATCTCCTTCGATTATTAATATTTAACTGTGGAACAATGTACCTTACCAGTTGTCATAATATATGACAAGAACAACTAGACAACAATACGGGAGATAAGTTTGATGCCGACTGATAGATATTATCCGAACCGATGTACCGACGACTTCGTAGCCTTGGTTGCCGCCGCGCTGAGCAAGACGCCGCCGCTACATAAAGAAACCTCGCTCGCCTTTCAGCACGAGATTAACGCCCGCAATGCTGTGGATGCCGCGGAGGCAGTTCTTTATGAGCTCATTAGCCGAGCAGAGCAGAGGCAGCAGGAAGATGAGTGACTATTACTACACGCGGGACGACGCACAGACATGATGTGAACTATTACTAAAAATAATTGCACAAAGTAGTTGACACATGGGATTGAGCGTGTATAATTCTAATCACAGTCAACGCAAAACAGGAGAGCAAAGAAATGCACAAGACACTCAAAAGAACGAACAATGAAATCTTAAACACCATGATCGCCGCTGGCAACGCTTGGGTACAAGTGCGCAACGAACTTGGCGTAGAAACATCCGAAGATGAATTGATTGTAATGCTAGTAGATATTCTGAAAAACGCCAAAATGTGGCAGCGCGGCGACTACCTTCGCGATGCTAACGGCGAGCGATTCTTTAGTGAATGCACCGCCCTGGATGCCGCACGCCAAGTAATGAAAGTCAACGCAAAATAGGAGAGTAAAGAAATGAATGAAGCACAAACAATGCTAACGAAATACACCGATGAAGATTCAATTGTGTATGCAATGAAGAATGGAAAAACAATGCTAACGAAATACACTGACATCGATACACTTGTGCATGAATGTGAAGAGTCTGCCATGGAGACAGAACAAGACTATCAGGAATGGCAGACTATATTTCATTTTGAGGATGGTTCTGCTCTTGTCTGGGAAAGTAATGACTTCTGGGAGCTATCTACTAATGACGCAATATAAAAAAGTACGATTTACGAGCAAACACGGCAGCACAGCGGGATTGATTCTCGAACGGGACAAGCTTGAAGATATGACGATTGAAGATGTTAGCAGGCTATTTACGCTTTACGAGTCGCCCAAGATGCAACGTTTCGAGCATTCACCGGCCTTTGATAGCTTTGATGACGCTTTCGATTATCAATTTGAGAAGGAGGTGGCGTAAGCCCCTCCCGAGGAGAGCATCATGGCTATACTGGAAGGATTACACTTTTTAGCGCTAACTATAGGCGTATTCTACGGCGGCCTACTTCTCTTGGCAGGCGCCTCGTCCGCTTGGACATGCTTTCGGACGGCTAAATAGGAAAATGTGGAAGTTATACGGCCGGCAGAGACCGACGCTGAAATTCAGAGACAATTTGATGAACTAGATAAGGAGAGTACAGATGGCTGCCAAAACCATTAATCGAGAATTAACAATGACGACGGAAGAGTTTGTTTTCGTCTCAGCATACCTCGACGCAGTTGACTTTACTGAGACCGGAGAAATTGACCAGCCCCCGAAGGGCACGGAGTTTGATGATGACTTCCTCCGCGAGTCCATTATCGACTGCCTAGCATTCTTCAGCCGCATCCGCCCATATATCGGCGACCACCTATTGCGCGCCGCCGGGACTGACTTCTGGTATACGCGCCAGGGGCACGGCACAGGATTCTGGGATGGCGACCGCGGCTACCCAGACCACATGAAGGACGCATTCACTATGTGGGCCACAGCAGCTGGCAGCGTAGATGCCTGGTACGAATTTGATTACGAACCATTCACTGATTGAGTGGTCTAACTAAAACCCTATCGAGGAGAACGAAAATGAATAACGCTAAAGAATTAAACACAATGTGCAAGGCCCTTAAGGAGCTCAAAAAGGCCGAGAAAGACGCGAAGGAGGCCCGGCTATACATGGAGGAGCGAATCATCGCAATGCTCCCAGAACGCAAGCCAGAGGGTGTGGACCGCTATGAGTTTGATGACGTGGAACTCAAGGTCACTAGTAAGGTCTATCGTAAGGTCGACTATGACAAGTACAACGAGGTCGAACTGGACCTCACGCCAGAGGCGCGCGAGGCAGTGGTCATCAAGTACGACCTGAGCCTACCGGCGTACCGCGAGTTATCTGGTGACGCCGCGGGCATGCTTAACCAATGCATCACCACGACCGACGCTAAACCAGCGCTATCAATAAAGGAGATAAACGAATGAAATTACGTAGCATATCTCAAGCAGTAGGGGCAGAATCATGAAATTACGTAGCACATCTCAAGCATCAACAGAGCAAGGTATCAAGATGCTCGTGCACGGTCCGGCAGGCGCCGGTAAGACCCGGCTATGTGCCACGCTACCGGACCCACTCATCATCAGTGCTGAGGCCGGGCTCCTAAGCCTTTCGGAGTTCGATATACCATTTGTAAGCGTTAACACGATGAACGACGTCACGGAAGTCTACGAAGCTCTGAAAGCGGGTAACTCTCCGTACCAGTCTATCGCCCTTGACTCAGTGTCGGAGATAGCCGAGGTCGTTCTAGCTAACGAGAAGAGCATGACAAAGGACCCGCGCAAAGCGTACGGCGAACTCATCGAGAAGATGACTGCCTTACTGCGCGCATTCCGGGACCTGCCGCAGCTGCATGTTTATATGTCATGTAAGCAGCAGCAACAGATTGAGGGGGAGACCACGTACCACAGTTGTAGTCTGCCCGGTGCGAAGCTGTCGCAGCAGATAGCATACTTATTTGACGAAGTATTCGCGCTCCGGGTTAACCGCAGCGACGATGGCATACGTCGGGTCCTACAGACAGCAGGCGACTCGGAGTATGAAGCAAAGGACCGCTCTGGGAAGCTTGATGAATTTGAGGATGCGGACTTGGGCGCAATTATTAATAAGATAAAAGGAGAAGTTTAAATGTCGTTTTTCGATGAGCCGATTAAGGCAAATAACGAGTCAGTGGAGCTGGATTATGTTGACGTTGAGTCTGGTGATTATGTTGCCCAGATTGTCAGCGTGGAGGAGGACGAGAGCAAGAGCGGTTACAAGCTTTTAAAGTGTCGTATCCGTATGGTGGCTGCAAAGCAGGAAAAGAATATTCCGTGCTTGGGTAGCAGCATCATTCACCGGTTCAACACTCATCACCCGAACGCGAAGGAGTACGCGCTTAAGGACCTGGCCGCAATTGCCGCAGCGAATGATGTTGAGCAGTTGACGTCGCCGCAGCAACTCGAGGGCATGAAGTTCACGACCCGGATTGTCGCTGAGGAAGATGGTGAGTACACTAACTACAGGATGTTTGTGAACGGTCATCCGCGAGAGGGTTGGCATGAGTGGAGCTCGGCATCGGCGGTCAAGATGCCGGAGAACTCTACCCTAGCTCAACCGCCCTGGATGAAGTCAGCTTAGCTAAAGGAGATACGACGTGGCACAGTACGATAGAATACTTACAGCAGCTAACAAGGCCTTCGAGGAATGGGCTGCTGCCAAAGATAAGCCACGCCGCTATCTGGGGGCCAGTGCGATAGGGGGAGAGTGTGCGCGCCAGTTGTGGTACAAGTTTAGGGGGGCCACAGGCGCGCCCATTTCAGCAAGGGGGTTGGGAGCAATCTACGATGGTCATAATGGGGAGGTGACTATCGTGGAGCGCTTGCAGCGTGTTGAGGGGCTCATTTTGCATCCGACAGATGATAAGGGTAATCAGTTTGCCGTTGTTGACCTGGACGGTCATTTCCGCGGCCACATGGACGGCGCGATGCAGGTGGATGGGGAGTGGAGCGTATTCGAGGCGAAGGTATGTAATGAGACGAAGTTCAAAAAGCTTTTGAAATTACGCGATGCCGACGAGGACAATGCGCTCAAGTCATGGGATGAAGTCTATTATGCACAGGCGCAAGTGTATATGCATCTTACCGGGTTGCGTCAGCACTACACTGTAGTGGCTACGCCCGGTGTGCGTGATTGGACTAGTGTATGGACGAAGTACAACAAGGATGCTGCAGAGGGCCTGCTGGAGAAAGCTAGATATATTATTGAGGCCACTGAGCCGCCGGATCGTGTGAGGAATGACCCGACGTACTACATATGTAAATGGTGTGACTTTTCTGACATCTGTCACGGTGACAAGATACCGGAAGCGTCCTGTAAAACATGCATTCATAGTCGTCCGGTCGAGGATGCTAAGTGGGAATGTACTCGGCACCGCAAGAGCGACGTTGACTTGGAGAAATGTGGTGACCACGTTATCCTGCCAGAGCTCGTTAGCTTCGCGCGGAAGGTATCTTACGATAGCGACCGTAACGTAACAAAATACATCATGCCGAACGGTGTATCATTTGAGCAAGGGACACGTCCTAAAGGAGGTGCTGTCTATACAGGAGATGAGTTAGTAAATACCGACCCGACGCTTATTGGTGATTCGACCGTTGAGCTGTTGCGTGATGAGTTTGATGCTAGTGTTGTTCCTAGTCCGGACCCAGATACGTGGCCCTTCAAGGAGTTCGAACCAAGTGAGGAGGTCAAGAATATTGACTGGTCGATAGGCGACAAAGAGATTCCATTCTAGGAGAAGGCTATGAAAGTTACAGAGTCCAAATTATATACACCCGAACAACTTTATTTTGAAGTTCAGGCGTACAAACTAAAGCTACAATGCGCAGAGAGAAAAGCTTGGCGCGAAAAACAAAAGGAGGGGGCGCGTGCTGTACATTTATCGTAATGCTGGGGAGTCAGTCATTGTTGATGATTCACTGCATATTCGTGTAGAGAACATTCGCAACGGTTCTGTAAAATTGGTTTTTACCAACGCTGAGGGCAAACACTCAAAGGTCATGCGTAGCGAACTACAGCGAGGGGGGGTGGTAACATGATGAAGGGTAATCATCAGGAGGTGAAGGAGTGTTTAGATGCCATGGTTGATGTTGGCGTTAAGACACACGAGATGATTGATAAGTTCTACAAGCTCGAAATGTCGCACATGACAGACCGAGTGTGTAGCGAAATCAATCGCGCATTATCGCAGTCTATGGTCTTGCGGGAGTCATTGATGAAGGCATACGACCTTTACAATGATAATCATAATGCGTGACACAAAGATGTCTTTGCAACAGAAGCTTGGTGATTCACAACTGGCCCTTGCTAATGAGCGCGAGCGAACTGAAAAACTGATACAGCTGGTGAAAGGGCTGGAGCACGAGGTGCGATGTAATTACAGATTAGGATTTTTGTGCAATTGCCAATTAGCTCGCGTATCAAAAGTTTTGAAGGAGATTAAAGATGAGCAGTAGTTTATTATTAGGGGTGGGAAGATGAGCCGCCCAACGCAGCACCACTACGATTTTCCAATTCAGCCAATTGATTTTATCATTGCAAACGAATTGGGATTTTGTGAGGGTAACATCATTAAGTACGTCATGCGTTACAAGCGCAAGAATGGTGTTGAGGACCTGCGCAAGGCAAGTCAGTACATAGACTTTTTAATCGAGGAGATGACTAGTGGAAAACAGGATGATGACCCGGTTGATAATGGCTATATTAATTTGGCTGTCTCTGACGTACCAAGTTGGTTTACTCATAAGGGTTGGAATCCCACTTGATGAAGTGGGGGAGATGGAGCAAGAAGTATTTGAAACCCAGATATACTCTGCATAACATTGGAGAAGTGAAATGAAGAAAATTACAGCAACAGTTTTATTGGCTCTGGTACTTTCCACGAGCGTACAGGCAAGGGAAGCGAATGGTAGTGAAGCAGCGGCTGGTGTAGCCGCGGCGGTGGTTGCCACTACAGTTGGCCCGGCTTTTGGTATGGCCGTGTTTGGCCCGCTGATGTTGCTGCCGGTTATATTCGGCGGAGACGGTGAGCCATTGGAGGCGCCATCTCGTGGCGCCGGGTATCTTGGTAGCCCCCAGTAGTTGACAGAAGAAGGCCGCCCCTAAGAGCGGCCATATGCCTCTTACCTTTGGGCGCTACGGCGCCCTTTTTTTATTAATATCGCCAGCCGTAACACCCCACTGATCCATTATCATTTGCGTTAGCCGCCCACACATAAACAGTTCGCGCGGTTGCTATCGGAACCCACGAATTAGACCATATCCCCAGCGCCCCAGCTTCAGCGCCTAAGTTACGTGCAAAAATATGAACTCCACGTCCTGATGTGCCTTCATCGAAGGCCGAGACGTACACGACAGCCTGCCCAGTGTTTCCAGATGTTTTATCTGCACGCACATTAACATGCGCTTCTCTTGCCGTAGTCGGTATTCTTAGTGTCACAGTCCTTGTCGATGTGCCGACAGTGGTGTACGGCAGCGCATCATCTGGAACTTGAACTACAGTAATGCCGGTCTGGTACATATCTAAAAGGTCGCCCGTTGACCGATTGAATATAGCACCTACGTAGCCCTTAAACACATATCCGCTCGGCATTGTTGGCGCCGTTGCTGACGTTGACAGCAACGATGCAGTAGTACCATCGGGCTGCGCAATTACCCAAATGTGATACCAAGTTGAGTTTGCTTCACTGCCGGTATCTAGCCCGTTCGCACCGCTTGCTGTTATATCTGCTGTCAAATTTATGCTTGCGAATGTTCGCTGTTGGCCAGTAGTCTCGTGCGTGAGCACTAAGTTATCAGCATCAACGTCAACTGTAGTCGTTGATATCTGTTGAATAATTAATTCCTGGTGCGGGCATAAAGCAGTGCCAGTAAATTGAACTGGCGGATACTCTACTGAAGGATTAACGAACGAAACAATCCCATAATCAAATGCTGACAAGCTACTGTCAATCGTGCCGCTATCTAGCTCGACTGTAATCGTGGTGTTTGGCGAACTAAATGAAGAATCAACAATCGTGCCGTAAACAGTGCCGCTGTCCGTGATACGTAAACGGCGCCCCACGTGGAGCGTACTTGTTTGGTCACCTACCACCGTGAAGCTAGTACCATCGACGCGCGTAGGTGTTAGCCCGGAAGCTACCCACTCGCTAACTGAATCCGCGCCGGTGTCATTAATTGGCTTGACGTTGTCGTGGAGCGTTAAACCACTTGCTGGTGGGTCGGTGTCATCAGATGGCGCCAGCACGAATTTGTACGTCCCAGTGGGCGCCCACACCTCCTCGTCTGGTATCGTGCCGTCACTCTCCAGGACAATGGGGTTCGTATGAGATGCCGCGCCAGCGTTGTCCTTATAGACGGTGGCCTTGGTTGTCGTCCCGGCGGCGTACACAAACAATTGCTGTCCGTTAGCCGGGTCTCCGTTCGCGTCAAAAAATTGCCGACCTATGTCGAACATTCGATAATATGTAGCCATATTTTTTTCCCTACAGTGCTAGTGTGTTTCGTTTGCGCTCAACAGCTGAGGCAAATGGTTGTGTCTGATAACCGGGTAATCTTACATCCGGCTCCTCCGGGAGCTTCTGTGACGAGTATTGAGGCATTTGGCCTGTCATGCCTTCCTCGGCGCTTGAGTTCATAATGGCGTCAATCACTGGATCTAACTGCTGAGAACGCTGCGCTTCAGGCTGTGGCAGCAGAGACAAGGGCATCGAACCAGCGCCCACGCCTCCCATACCGAACCCGGTTTCAGGTCCTTGCGGGCCCTCCTGTTGTCCACCAAACATGCCGAGCAGGTCATCAGCGCCGAACGTATCGCCCAGCTTACTGAGCCAATCCTCCTCATCCAGTGTGCCGGTATCCGGGCCACCCAACTGCTGGTTCGTGCCGGGTATCTGCTGGTTGAAGTATTGACGTAGGTCATCGACACCGGGTAGCAGGTTAACGCCAGCAGTACCTGCTGCGGCCAACGGAGAGGCGCCTAGCGCCGCGCCGCCCATAATCTGCACATTATTAGGGTTGAGCTGTCCAGACCCCACCAGGCCGCCGCCTGTGGGCGTGGTGACACCTGTGGACACACCTGGTACTTGATTGCCACGAGATAGGAAGTTCCCGCCGAACTGCGCGGCCAGGTTCGTGCCCACTGGCCCCCATCCGCCGCCACCAGGGCTCCACACTGAACCGGCGCCACCAGGGAATCCCTGCTTTGCAAGGCCGCCCCATGCTGTGCCACCAGTTGGTGCGCTCAACCCGAGCGTGTTCTTTACCTTATCGAGTATCCCGGATGAGGCCACCTGGCCGCCCAGGAACCCACCAGCAGCGCCCGTGAGCACGCCCAGTGGGTTGCCATCCATGCCGCCCATGATAGCGCCACTGGCCCAAGCTGGAGCCCCCACGAACCCGAGAGCAGCACCCATACCCAGTTTGGCTAATTTGCCGAATGTGCCGCTCATTGCGCCCGTTTGATTGCTTCGGGAGATTTCGCGGACTTCCCAGTCGCGAGCCTGGCGCATCATCTGCTCAGCCTGTGGGCCAAGCGCTCGCGTTAAGGCCTCCGGTGTTAGCTTCGAATAGACGTCATCGCCCTCATTAGAGGACCCGAATATCTCGCGCCATAGCTGCCCATCGTTATAAATATTTGTACCGGGTATAGGCTTACCCTGCTTAAAGAAAGTACCATGCAGGTAGTTACTAAGCGTACTAAATCCTGGCGCATCAATACCGCCCCGATTGCCCGCATTATAGCCTATCGTTCCAGGCTGCGCGCCAGCCCTTTCTTGTGTTCGAGTGTAATAGTCGAGCAGACCCTGAGTCGTCTGTGCCTCCGGCGATAGTGCAGCAAACCCAGCACCGTGCGCTGTGTAGTCGCCTGGTATTTGGCCGACGATGCCGCGCTCACCATAGTAGTCGACCGGATTCGTAGCAAAGCTACCCATGACGTTACCGCTACCATAATTTGGTGACATAAAATTTAACATTGTTATCTCCCGGTCCTAGCCTTCTTGCGTTTCTGTTGTCGCATACCCTCTGTGACACCCAGGCCAAACGGCACAGCTGTGCCACTGCCAATGAGCGCGTTACGACGTTCTCTTGCTAAGTCCTCTTGTGTTAGTGTCTTTGTCCGCGTGCTCAGAGTGTTTTTGACTGCCCTATCAGCAAATGCCTCATTAGCACTACGCTCAGCCTGCTTCTTGCCGGCGCCGCGAGCAGCGACTATTCCAGGACCAACAAGAGGTATTTTGTTCGCCATCCTGTCAATAAATCTACCAGCTATTTCGCCAAGGAAGATACCGCTGTTTGAGTAGTTCGGAAAAGACAATGCTGGTCCGGTGAGCTCAATCTCTGCGGCGGTAGCAAGCTTGATTAATTTATCAGCTTGAGCCGGGAAGAGTATGCGCAACTTCTCTGGTGTTATCTCTCGTAGTTGATTCTGGAATGCGCTTGCGCTCATACCGGTGCCGCCCGCAGTCGTAATCTTCTGTCGGATATCATCAACCAGGGCGCGTCTGATTTTACCCAGAGCCTGGTGACCCTCTGCGCGTGCAACTGGTGACGATGCAGTACCAAGGTATTCCATCAACGCCTTCAGCTCTTCAATCTTCCCCCGGCGCACAGCTTGCGGAATATCTTCGGTCGCAATTGCTCTATCCAATATCTTTGCAATTATCTCTGGCTTCTTAGCAGTCGCTTTAGGACCTCTAAGGCCACGCCTTCCACTTGCAGTTTTCCGTGCCGCCTTCCATGATTTTGCAGCGTCTGCACCTTCGGCACCAACTTCATCAAGGTCACGCAGGATTGCGTGTCGTAATTCTTGCGCATTAGCTCTACGCTGCGGGTCGTTCGTGCTCTTAATAAGCTTGTTGAGTCGTTGTATCTCGCGCTCAGCAATATCAACAGTGAACACATCCTCTTCATCAACATATCGTTGTAGACGCTGCACTATGGGCGCGCTCACCTCCTCCGGTGTAAACGTACCAAGTAGTTCATCTAATGATTCTCTAATGTTCTCCTTTGGAACGTATGCGCCACTGCCAACCTGGCCGCGCGCATAGTCATACGCTTCATTCTCTGCGCTCTTTAGGTACTCGTCAGTTTGGCGCACACCCTGCGCAAGCTCTTCGCCAGCTTCTGTCAGTTCCACTGGTCGCGGATACGTGGAATCAACTATCTCTTCATAACGCTGGTGCAGCTGCTTGAGATTTTGTTCGCGTATCTCTTGCAGTTTCTCGCCACCGGGTTGCTTGCGAATGTTCTCCTCATCCGTATACATTCGGGGGTCCTGTGTCGTTCGACCGGCTGTGGCTGTCATGCCCTGCTCTTCGAGCGCTGCCCTGCGTGCTATCGCTTCACCAACCTCCTTTGCTGTCATACCTGAAGCGGTTGCAGCAGCAACCTTGGCGGCCATATCAGCCTTCATACCCTCAGACACAGCCTCCCAAGGGACGCCCAGCTCCTGGGCTGTTTCACGTAGTGCCTGAACAGCAGCCTCTACCGAGGAGTCGCCACCAAAAAATCTCTTAACCTTATCTACCGCACGGCTAACCCATGGCGCCGCGAGTTTAAAGCCCACGTATCCACCAGCTGCGCCAAGACCAGCGGATATTGCATTACCAAACCTGCTGTCCTCCGGAGTCGTCGCTAATAACGCGCCCTCTGCAGCGCCTACAGCAGGCACAGCAGCCCATGCCGGTAGCCCTACACCCGCGGCCTTCATCCCGGCGCCCAGCAAAGGACTCGCGGCCATAGCAGCTGCTGTCCCAGTAAACGCCTGGCCCACAGTACGTCCAAAATCAAAACCTTCCCCGGCATGCTTTTCATACTGAGCTATCTCCTCAGCAACGCGTCGGTTGTATTCCGGGTCCTGCGTAATTAACTGCTTAGTGCCCTGGCCGAAGTCATACGCACCGCGACCCATGCGTGCGGCGAACTCACCACGTAAGCCCTCGCCACCCTCTAGCGGGTTGCCGTATATCTCCTCGTTATCGAAGTCCTCGTATCTAGCCAGGCCACCTTGAACGGCAAGGTCTGCTACATCTTCATATGAGGCGCCCTCCGGCACCCCGCTTATTATTTGTCCAGTAGGTAATTTAACATCCATTATTTCGGTCTCCGACGTGGTAGGTCCTTAATGTCAATAACAGTATTTTTTCGAAGACCCGCACCCTTCGGCTCCATGCCGGGTAGATAGAAGTTCCGTTTACCGGTTGCCTCCTCCTCAAGTTTGGGGTAGAGCTCTTCGAACCAGTTCTTCTCCGCGACCTCCATTGCCTCCGGTGACGCTTCGAAGTTTGCATCAATTCGCCCAACACGAGCCTTGTATGCTTGCGCAGCTTTATATCGAGCCTTCATCTTCTCTGCGTTAATCTCATAAGCACGAGTTAATATCTCACGGCCCCCGGGTGTCATTGCTATACCCGGCATCATACCCACGAGGAACTCTCTGTCTTTATCAGACATTGCGCCCGGCATGCCGCCACCGTCACTTGTGCTACGCAACTCAAGTGCTAATTGATTTGAGATTGCATTAGCGGCCTCAGCCTCACCCAGGCCCTCGAAGCTTAGTCCGAATACACCAGACGCAAAGCTCTTGGCCTTGGTGAGCGTTTGTACACCGGCACCACCGGCGTAGTCACGTAGCAAGCTTGTAATCAATCTTGTCTTGCTCGCCTTGCGCTTTGACGCAGATACAGCTCCAGAGATTGCCTTGGAGCGTTCAAATGAATCCTGGGCAACGAGCTCTTGCTCCTTCTCAATTGCCGGGTTCTGTGCGCGCCACTCAGCCATATCCTGATTGAGCTGTTTCCTACCCTCAAGGCCGCGATAGATGGGTAGGCTTGGGTCCGGCTTCTCTCCACCGTAGGGGCTCGCACCCTCTGGTAGATTGTCCTTAGCCTCGGCCACTGCGTCAACTTGAGCTGTAGCAAGCGCCACCTCCTTAGTCACCGGGACCTGTCGTTCAATTGGTTCTGGCTTGTAAGCATTAGCAGCAACTGCGTCACCTGGGCGCACCGGGTTGCCGCCAAAGTCAACACCATAGTCCTGCGCAAGCCTCTGAACAGCAACACTCGCTTGGGTCGTCGCAGCATCTGCTCGCTGCTTGTTAATGCCGCGGTTAATCGCAGCATCTGCGTTGGCAGCTGAAGCAATAACACTCTTCAATTGCTCTGGGTCCGCATGTAACTCTGTTACATCCTCTTCATCAAACACCGAAGGATAGCGCTGTGAGAGGTGCTCTAGTATCGCACCACGTTGTACAGGGTCATCTACGTTCACACCGTGGAACGCATTACGTAAAGCCTCAGCCCCCATTTGGAACATTTCCTGGTTGGTCTTCTCCATGTCAGAGTTCCGCTTCTTCATCAGATTGCGGTCGTTGAGCATCTTGTTAAGGGCTGCAGCAGTTTCGACGTCACCCATCTGCTGAGCGTATGCCAGCTGACCCTGTATAGCAGCTAATTCTGGGTCCTCTACGGGCGCCCCAGGTATCCCGGCAGGTCCAGGTCCACCCGGCATTTGCGCGCTCTGAGCGGCCTGTGCGAGCCCCTCACGCATTGCCTGCTCACGCTTAGCTCCCTGGATAGCTAATTCGTTCACATTAGCATTGTATTGCATGCTTGACAGCGCATTGGCTGTCGCAACATCTCTGTCCCAGGTGTCTGGGACCCCTTCAGCTTGAAGTATGATATTTGGATTCATTAGGTGATCACCGTTGGTCTGCCGTACTTATCGACTAGTCGCTGGGTTGTAAATGGCCTCATGGCTCCGGATAGCGCATTATTCCAGGCATTGGACCCGGATATTGTTGCTGCACTCCGAGCATCGCCCATTCCGGTCATGTAATTACCGATTGTGCCGCTCTGTCCTAATGACGGATTCATCAGCCCGGATAGCGTGTTATACGTCTTGCGCTGGTCCTGGTTAAATCGGTCCCGGCTCTTGTCGTAATATGTCGAGGCCATGCCCATGGTGTAATCTTGCAGGTCCTTTATTTGTCCGCCGGACATGCGACGGCCGCCAGCTGCCGCGGCCTTGTTCCGGGCGTCAATACCCTCATTCAGCATGAACTGATAGCCAGGGTCCTGATACATATCCTCTGGCCGGTAGTTTCGCAGCACGCCGCCACGACCCTCATGCATTCGGCTACTGAGCATATTGGCAGCCTTCTTACCGATATTAAGGTAAGGAGATTCACGCTGCTGTTGATATGCCATTGCCTGTTGCGCGGCTGCCATCTGCTGCTTGGCAGCTTTGTCGGCGGCCTTGTTCGCTTGATAGCCACCATACAATTGAGCACCGGCGTTCAGTAAGTTTCCCGCGTTGTTTTTTAAGAAGCTAGTAAAGATACCCATGATTTTCCCCTATACCGCTGCGCCGGTTGCATCAACCCATTGCGCGCCTGTTTCGTCATACCAAATAGGCTTGGTGAGCGTTGTGTCAAAATATGTGCGACCGTCAAATAGTAACTTTGTTGGTCTGTCTGCCGTCGTTCCTGATTCAGTTAATCCGTTGAGAGTTCGTCCCATATCGGAAAACCAGATGACCCATACCCTACTCTTTAGGTCCGGGTCTGATGGAGGTCTAAAATTTAATCTTTGTGCCATGTTATTTACCCTGCTGCGTCAATCCACGCGCCAATTATTACAAAGTCAATTGGTTCACTGCACCGGATTCTAAACACCCAGTCATCTGAACGTCCCAGTCTTCGCCATATAACGCGCTGACTATATTCACCAACTGCGCCCAAGCTTGCGTTGTGTTCATTGCCCCATGAGTTCCCGCCATCATGTGATACTGAGAGCATTACTACTGGGTCAGAGCCCTGGCCCGTTTGTAATTCAGTTGACCCGGTGCGAACATCTAGCCTTAATCTTGATATACGTATCTGCTTCTCATCGAATAGATGCTTGCTTGTTATCTGCCTGACAATTGGTTCACCGTCATCCGAGTAGGCTTCAGTGTCTACCAGATAAATTTTGCCGACGTTATAATCTGATACGTAGTATTTTCCGTTAAAGGTCTCACCAAGCTCACCAAGATGCCGGGCACCCAGTGCGCCATAATTGAGCTCACTCCATACGTTCGTTCTCTTATCGTATAACCAGCTCTTGCCCTCAGCCGGGAAATTCAATTGATAGAAATGATGACCCTGCTTAGAGTATGAGAATCCGGTGGCGTCAGATACAGTTGTGTATTTGTTTATCGTGTCTGCTAATTCGGTGCCGGTTACATCTTCAAAATTAAAGCCATTGAATTTGGCAACAAACACATCACCCTGGGCCGCATTGGATGCAAGCATCATTACTTCAGATTCGCCGAACTTACTAATACTCCACTTCGCCGCTAACCCAACTTCAATAACACCACCGGTAATCCGTGAGTATGGCGGCGTGCCGCTACCTGTATTATTCCAGAACTCGATAGTCTCCGTTCCACACAGCATAATGTCCGTATTGTTTTCAAATAGTCTTACCAAATTATCTGGTGATTTTTCTGCCGTTGCGAAGTCTAGTGCGTTCCAGGAGTTAGTCGGGTCAGTAGCATCAAGACTCGACAAGTAGAACTCACCGGAATCAGGTTTTGGTACTATGAAGTAGCCGTCATGCGATATCACTGTACTCGCATCATCGTTGTAACTTGCGTCGGTAATCGTGGCGAACGTCGTGCTTGACATGGTGTAGTAGTAACCGTTAGTGCCGTCTGTCACCATAACCACACCGGCGTGGTTGTATGCCATCCCGACGAAGCCACTTGTAGTACTTAATGTGCCCCTATTGGTCGCCGCCCCAGCAGCTGTAATCTCCCAGAACGTACCACCCTGCACGACGTACAGTAGCGTATCAACTGCGAGCATCCCACGTACCGGAGAGCTTGAGTTAAAATCATAGAACAGCGTTAAGCCCGGTCTCGAATGATAGCTATAGCGCGTTTTATCCTCTTGCGGTTGAAGGTCCATATACAAGTTAAGACGCTGCTGCGCTGTGACATCAGGAGCCTTGCCTGTTTGACCTACACCGAATAAGTTATAACGCATGCGCTTTACTCCGTGAAGATGTTGTACGAACGGCTACCGGAATTGATGGCAGTTGGTTCAGACATTGAGATATGCTTCGGGAAGTTCTTCTTCTTTACGCGGCCACGAACACCATGTGCAATCTTTAATACTTCCTGTGGTACAGCAACACCAAATTCCGGCGCAAGGTATTCACATAATCCGTATACGACAAGATTCGTGTAACCCGGCGCCAAGGATACTGTCGTATCTAACGATGCGAACGACGATAACTGTGTCCAGTAATTTAACTGTACCGTTATTGAGGAGGATGGAACAGGCCAAACATATAGCGTTCCATTCGGGAACGACGGCTCATAGTATAGGAACTCAGGGAGGTCAGATGCCGTGTCCTTATCGACAAGCTTGGTGTAGCCCATTCTCGTATCGAGTATGCGGAAATTAAAATCATCACCATTAGCGTCGGTGTAGAATGTTGATTCATGAATTTGTACTGGCCTGGTTTGAGCAAAGTCACCAGTTGCGCCTATGGTTCTCGATTCTGTACTGCCCGGCCAGGTTAGTGCGACCTGGTCTATAGATAGAACATAAGCTCGGTCTATATTCCACTCATCAAGCATATTGTTGAGCGTCTCCAGACCGTCATTGGCTTCCTGCGACGTTGGAGCTTCACCAGTCTCAAGGACCTGTAGTAATCGCATCGTGCGCTTAATTAAGTCTCTAGCTGTAGCCATGTTATTTCCTATTCATTACGTGCGCTCGTGGCGCCACATACATTGTTGATTCGAACGCATGTTGTCTAGCGAAGTTCTCCAGGTATTCCCGGTAGCCCTTGTTACCTGCGTCGTCACTAATAATTGTCTTTACATCAAATAAGTCACATACATTTTCTAGCGTTTCTTTTCTGCAACCCGTACTCCGATTAGGACCATCGTGCAACAGTATGCTATAGCGCTTCGGAATATCTTCATTCTGTAAATCATAACTCCCGTCGGTTACTGTAGTCTTGACGATTGCAATATTTGTTACGCCAGCTGCACGAGCCATCTGCGCTGTTCGTTGTGCATAGTAGTCGTCGTTCTCGATACAGAAGACCATCTCGTCTGTCGCTGCTGCCATCAACACAGTGCTTAGTCCGCTGCCTGTTTCCAGTATTGGCCCGGTGGCCTGCTTTGCGTAACCAATTGCTAATGACAGAACTTCGGGCGGAGCAGTGAATTTATTGTTGGTGTACTTGATGGCCTCCTTTATATCTTTAACGCTCCATTCTCCATCCTTAATCCTGTTCGCTACATAAGACATTGTCGTGCCGTGTGAGCGCCGAATAAATGCGCCAGCGGAGTCTTCAAAGCATTCGACACCCTCGTGGCTTAGTTCTAATTCCGTGGCACAGAATATCTTTCCCCCCATCTCACGCCACAAATTACATACATGTAAGTCGCCGCCCCAGCGTGTTCCGTTAATCAGTGTGCGCTGGAATAATAGTGGCTGCTCAATCTCATGATTAGTGTTGCTATCGAACGACTCGCATGATTCAACAAGCTTCTCGATAACGTGGCGCTTAAATCTCAGGAACCCTGTTGGTAAGCCCTCAACTTCCATCAAACCATCTACCGGGAACTTACCCTTCATCATGCGCATTGGTAATTCTTCTTGCTTGTCCTTGCGCCGGTGTGGATAAACGCCACCAACAACATCTAGGTCATATTGGCAAAGCTTCACTAGGTCGCTTGAATGCCATTCAACATCTGCATCAATGAACACCAGGTCCGTGCAGTCTGTCGTTAAAAATTCTTGCACGATTCTATTTCGCGCATCATCTACGTGGCAATTTCCACGCAGTAATAAATATGCTGTTCCAATCCCGGCGTCATGTAATGCCTCTCTGGAACTTGCCATACTGAATGTATAGCCTGTAGTGCATCGGTCATACGAGGTAGTAGCGATGCAAACCTTTTGCCCGTCAAAGCTTCTCGGGCTGCCATTGTCTTGATGCAATTTTGACATATTAGAATTGGGGGAGCGTTGCCACTCCCCCTCTCCGGTTGTGGTTACGTGGTAACAATCAGACCTAAAGCAACTAGCGCGCTGTTAATAGAAACAATTGCGGCTTCGTTGGTAGTAGTCGTAGCTGTAGCAGCGGGAGCCGTTACAGATTGCTGCACCACTGGAGTGGCTCCAAAGAAGCTAATCTTCTCGGTAGAGCTCGTGCCTAGCGTAGTCCCATCGGGACCGTTATCACCTAAGTAGTGAACTGCCATAATAATTACTCCTTAGTTAAAGTTAAGCGCCAGAGCCCATAACACGACAAGCCCAATCAGGTCGTAGTGTTTTGTAGCCATGCAAAATATCAATTCGACAAGGCATATTGTCGTTGTTGATATCGTACTGTCGAACGCATCGGATGCTAAGACCGTCGTATACTTCACGAGCTGCGAAGTCCACACCTCCAGGCATAACAAGGTCAGCAGTTGCGAAAGCAAAAGCTTCACCGTGGTAGACTAGATGGTTCGGGAAGGAACCATCAGCAGCACCAACCCAAGTCAGCGCGGCAGTGGTTGCCGGAAGCGAGTCAACATTCTGGCTCGCACCAGTTGATTGCAGCGCAGGCGAGAACGACAACGAAGAAGTGGTAGCCGCAGTAACAACAAATTGCTGAAGGTGCGGGTAGGCCACTTTCGTTTCCGGGTGAACCGCATAGACGTCCGCCATGGTGAAAATCGAACCAACGGACGGCGCAGAGGATGCGCCAGTAATAGCAAGGGTGCTATCACCATCAGCAGCAGTTACAGAGTCGAACGTAATGCCGGTGATGTCGGAGCCGTTAGTATGCGTATAAATGCGCTCGTTCTCTACCCAGTTCAAACCAGCAGTACGACCAACAACACCGTCTCGATACTGCTTACTGATTTCTTTAGAGTCTTGGAACAAGCCTTTCAACGCATCAACCTGACCAGCCATGTCGATACTTTCCATCTGAATGTGACGGTTGTTATCTTTAGGGGCTAGGTACTGGTTAAGCTTAGCTTTCGCTTTGTTTATTTGAGCGAAGGTAGGCAGAGTACCCGGCGTGCCAACATGGTTGTAAATGTCTTTGGTCACCGAGTCTAGCATCGTGCTTTCGATGTTGGAACACAGTACAGCCATAGCGGGCTCGATGATTCGCTTAGAGAAGTCATCGATATCCGTGGTGAGATCCTTCGTAGAAAAGTTCATATCGACACCTTTCTGCGTAGCGACCGTCAAAGTTACACTGGTTTCTTCGGTGTCTTGCGCTTGCAAGGTTTTACCGGTTCGGACAGTGTATTTGTTAGGGAGGCGAATAGACAAGCTATCGCCGATTTTGGCACCAGACTGAGCAAACGAATCATCGTATTGTCGCTCGGTCGTGCCGATGAAAGACAGCTTCTCATGCGCGATGCGTAGAGCTTCTCGCGTCACTGCTGTCGGAGTAAGAAGGTTATTAGCCATTTTAAGGGCTCCTTTGTTTAATTAATAAAATAGAATTAACGTCCATAAATTTCCTTATTGCGCCGCTTAATCCACTCTGCTGTTGATATCTTGTCATTCGGCTTATTGCTTGCGACAGCTCGACCTTTAGTAGCTTTTGGCGGAGTAGGTGCGGCGGACACTTGTTTGGCACCGGTTGCAGTAACAGCGTTCGAGAGACGTCCAATTGCCAGAGCCTGCTGCATAGGGGGTAGCTGTGCTATCTCCGCAGCCTGGTCCGGGTTCTTGCCCAAGTGATACCAAACGTGTGGTGCGTTATCGGAACTAAGTACAGCCTCAGCCATAACAGCTGATAGCGGTAAACTCGGGTCCGTTGCGACGGCTTCAAAGTCGTCGTACAGTTCACGTCCGGCGTCGAGCGCGGCATCTTTCACAGAGTCAAATTGCTGTCTTGCTTGTGCTTGTTGTCTCTGCTGACTCAATTGCCGTTGTTCAATCTCTTTTACCTGTAGTGCTTCCTTTGCTTTATAGACAGCCAAGTCTTCGACATACTTTTCGTAGTCGTCATATGTTTCACGATTGGGTGGCGCAGATGGACCTTCCTGAGCCGCATACTGTTGCACAGCCTGCTCTTCATAGAATCGATTCTGCATCTCTTCAATGAATCGGTCGCGCTCGTGAATCTTCTTGGTTAACTGGTCTATTCTTTTTTTGTAGCTTCGCTTTCCGGGTTTCGGCTCTTGATTCTGGTCATCTCCACTAGCCTCAGTGGATTCCCCGTCATCTTCGCTCTCGACAGCCTCAGAACTTTCTTCGTGCTGGCTTTCAACCTCTTCATTCTCCGCTACAGCGGGGGCGTCATTTCCGGTAGATGCTGCCTGGGCATCTTGTTCAATTTCAACTTCTGGAGTTTCGGCTAAATCATTAATCATGCTAATCACCTTGTGTGTTGCGCGGCGGTTGTCCGCGTTGTTTCCGCAAAATTGCGTCGGCTACTGAGCCGTGAGTTTTCCTATCATATCTTTCAAAAATGCCATTTCCTCAGACATGGATTTTAATTGTGCATCGGTTTCTAACTTCTGCATTTCAATAGCGTGCCTCAATGCGTTGTCAATCTTCTCAGCATCGAGGCCCTCCTTATCAAGTTCCAGTGCGCCAAGTTTTATCTTGCGCTCCTTATCCTTATCAATCATTTGTGCCATAAGCTTGTCGCGGTTCATTTCCTTATCCGCTTCCTTGTTTGCAAGCTTGTTCATCATCTGCTCGCGCTCAGCCATTAGAGCGTTGAGCTGCATCTCCATCTCCTGGGTCATCTGTTGAGATTCCGCGAGCTGCTGTTGTAGTGCGCCCATCTCATCTTCTTCACCACGTACTTCAGGTGGGACCATGTTATGTAGGCGCTCGGCCATTTCATCCGCGCCAGGCCAGTCCATGTTCTTAACCATTAGGTCACCGATGACGGTCCACAATTGGGGATTGCCATCGATGATTGCGGACATGGATTCAAACGCTTCCTGTCTCTTCGTGCTGAAGCTCGGCCCGGTAGATACTGCGACGTCGTACTTACCAACACCAACATCGTAAATGCGCTCAATACCTTCACCCTCTGTCTGCTGCTCTGCGCCGGGGGATATCGTCACCTGTTCAGCATCACCATCTTCACCCATGATTCTGGCAACGCGCTCCGTGTCATAAACAACAGGAATGAGGTCAACGATAATTCGTCCCACATGTCGTACTGCCTGGGCCATGTTGTCTACGAAGTGGTACGTCGCCATATCGCCAGCTTTCTGCCGGTTATGGATAGCTAGACCGCTGCGCTCGTTTGTTACTTCACCCAGTGACGCACCCATCTGGCCGATAGTGGCCTGCAGGTCACCGTTAGATGTTTCCATTAATGACATTGCTGCGGCATTGGGTTGAGCTGGTGGTTGTCTTGTTGGCGCGCCAGTGGGGTTGCCCTGCTCATCTGTTTCGTTGTATGGCAAGTACGCATAGTTCTTTTGGTTAGCGCTCGCATACATATCCTCGTAGCCGTCGATAGCATTCCTACCAACCAACCAGGGATTCTTCGGTTGCATTGCCATCGTCTCAATGTTCGTGGACATGGCATAGTTATAAGCGCGCTGCGCATCCCGCGCACGTCGCACGATTCCAGTCGTATAGCGCTCGTCCTCAATCATTACATCTTCACCGGGAACTCGGACGATAGGTATATACCTACCCGGTAAGACGAGACCTGAATCACCCCCTTCTAATATTTCTTCGCCGTTTAATTTCTGATATCGAACCTCTGGCTCGGCAACAGTCCTTTCGCCTAAAATTATTAGTTGGTCCTCCATGCCTTCAATGTCTTCCGCCCTAACAGCTTCCGGGGGCGGAGGCACCTGACCTATCTGGGTCATTCTGGGTTGAACAAATAGATAGGTACAATCCTTGTCATCTATCCACCAGTGCTCCGCCACGCGGATTCTGTCCTTATCTATCCATGCATCCCCACTGCCACCAGATTGAAAACTAGATAAATTTGCATCTGGAAATTCACGCATGAATTGTTGTTCTGACATATGGTCAATCTGAAATACGCGGCGTGCGTCACTACCGGCATTGTCTGTAACCCATGGGTCAAAATAGACCGAGAATGGATTGCGCACCGGTTTAATCATAATCTCTTGATGGTTATAAATTGGGTCAACCACTTCAAGGTCAACACGTATATAACCAATACCACACATCACCTGGAACTCCGCCGCGATATCGTATGCCATACCAGCGTTGGACACATGTTCAATGTGCCGGACCATGCCCTGTAGTATCTTGGCTGTCTCTATGTCGGCAGCATCATCGACAGGGAGAATGCGCACAGATGCACGATTTTGTCTCATGTCGTTTGTTATCTGACGAGCATGTACTGCAATCTTGTTAACCGTTAAACATGGTCTAGCGCCATCTAGGTCATTTTCGCGAAGCCTGCGTAGCTCCTCCGGCCACTGGTCGTCAGAGTAACCGAAGCGAAGGTCCTCAACCTGCCGCTCACGATTAGCATTCTCTTCTTCCTCAATAGCGTCGAACTCTTTTTTAATGTCTTCGATTTTCAATTTGCTAACCATCCAGTTCCAGCCTGCCTAACGTATGGACGTCGTGCTGGCTTTTTAAGTTTATCCTTCTGCTTCTTCGTTAAGCTCGGGAATAGCTCGGTCACCGACATGACTAATGCATCTAGCCTGTTAGGACTTCTTGCGCCGGTGTATCCTGCTGTGCTCATTGCACACATTTCATCTTCTAACTCAGGGAATCTACCGGACAACTTGACCTTGCCGGTTTCAAATAGTGCAGCTATAGGTTCAGCTCTCAAATGCTTACCCCTTGATGCTGTCACCTGCTTGTATGGCGTACCAGGTCGTGCTGTCTGTATAACATGTTCAACCATCGCGCCACCGTAGTTAACTTCACCAACTACAATGTTGGCTGCGTAGTTATCGAACTGGTCACCTACAATCTTTCCCCATACAGCTGGTGAAGCCTTTACCGTGTAATCCGCAAGCACTACAGCGTAGCCCTGCTGCGTCATCCCGGTGATTATTATTCCAATGGCGTCGTTGTTCTTGTCCGGGTCATCGTCTGCGCCACTCGGGTCAACTGCGATAACCACTCTTGTTAGGTCGTACTCCTCGGATGTTCTGCTCTTATCAATGCTCTCCGGTGTCCACAGCGCGCTCTCTGTTGCCTCAGCGTAATCACCATCCAAGAACCTCTTGCGGTTCCTGCTGGACATATGCTGCAGCTCATCGATATAACCCTCCGGTAGGTTCTCCATATTGTCTACAGGATTGAGTCGTATCATCTTGTAGTTATCAGGATTACCCAGCTGCTCGTTACTGTCCGGGTCAATCTTTTGTTCGAATAATTTGTACGTCCAGTGCGCCTTACTCGGTGGGTTGTAGTCGTAGTACATCTTCAGTGGTAACGGTCTAACGCCATCCGAGTACCGTGCATCAACATTCTGAGCTAATCGCGTTACCGCTATTGAGCGTGAGCCCCAGGGTATCTGTGAACACTCATTAAGGAATATCGTTGCGTATTCCTGTCCTAAAATCTTCTCGGTTCGCTCCTTATCATCTAGGCCACCGAACCATATCTGCGCGCCGTTATCTTCGAACTCTGCAAACCATGTTGTCTTATCAATTTTGTATTTGATATTCGGATAACGTATCTCCATTGCCTTGGGGAACGTATCGTGAATAATTGCTGTCTTTACCGCATTAAATCGGTATCGTAATATCGCATGTCTGCTCTTCTCAGCCTTCAGCGCTCGCGCGATGATTGCGCAGACAATGGCGAAGGTTTTACCACTACGCGAACCACCTCTAGCTCCACAGTGCGTTGCCTCACTTCCTAATACCTTAAGTAGCTCCTTCTGTTTATCCGTATATTCGAATGTCACTAGAGCTCATCTTCCAGGTCAGAGAACGTGATATTTAATCCGTGATTTATCTCACCATTAACATCCACAGCCTTCTTCTGTGGGTGAACATACTTCATAAGCTCCTTATCTATAGCAACCTTCTGGAACTCATTCAAATTAGCGCCATTGCGAGCCTCTACAAGCTTCTTCACCGGGTCGTATCCCAGTGCTTCGAGCGTCTCAATAACGTCAGCTATCTTCACGTTAAGGTCATCGTTCTCGCGCTTTTCCTTTGCGTTCGCACCAACGAGTGCAGTCGTGCCCTCACTAACGGATACGCGCTTACGTCGCTTTCGTGTTGTTGTTTTCTTCTCAGTCATTAGTATCTAGCACGCCCATTAGTCAGCCACCCATACACTAACAGCGCCACTACTGTAACTCGTTACGTTCGCACGCATGTACGGCCATGGCGCCTCAGATTCATAACCTCCACTCGCCGTTATAGGGTCACCAAGTGATATCCAGTTGTCGTTATCTACACTTGCCTGCATTTGCACGGTTGCTGTCCCGGTTATCAATACCTGGAATACTCGCTGCCCTTTTCCACCGTAAACTCCACTCGCCCCGGTAGATGTAACCCCCATAAGGAGAGGCGTAATTATGTTTCTCGGTTCACTCATCTATAGCCACCATCTTTTGCGTAATATTTTTCGCCTAGTAACGGCGCCCTTTGGAATGATTGTGTCGTGTCCGTAAGTAATGTCTTCTAACTTTGGCTGAGAATGCGTAGACACGACCTTGATTGTTTTTTCTGTCTCCTCGATAACATAACCAACCGTGAACATCGGCCATGTATCGAGTTTTGATATATCTTCTTTTGATAACCAACCGTTAGAATGACTGACGATATCGTCCCACTCGATTAGCTCTATTGGCGGAATCAATTGACAAATTTATCCTTGGTCTGATTTGCTGGTCTGAGCTCGGCAGCAACTAAACCGGTCTCATAAAGCCTCGCTGAAATTATTGAGGCGTTGAAAAAGCCACCGTTCTGGAATGGGAAATAGTCTGGGGCGTTGCCGTCAACACCTACGCACGTATCCGCGCCCTCAGTGATTGCGCCGGTACCCGTGATGTAGCTGAAAATCGCTCCGGTGCCAACGCACGTATCTGCGCCTTCGGTAATTGAACCAGACCCCGATACCTCACCCGTTGCTGTAACAGTACCTGCGCCAGAGCTGGTGTCTGCCGCCTCCGTAATGGCGCCAGTCCCGGTTATATAGCTAAATACTGCGCCAACACCGGCCGATACATCGGCCGCCTCTGTTATTGCGCCGGTGCCAGATATCTGACTACTTACTGTTCCGGTGCCTGCGGCCGTATCTGCCGCCTCTGTTATTGCACCGGTGCCGGTAATGTAGCTGAATATCGCACCGCTACCAGCCGATGTATCCGCGCCCTCAGTTATCGCCCCGGTGCCGGTAATGCCGCCTGCTGCTGCGGCAAACTCCATAATGACCGACGCTGGCTCTGATCCGACGTCAGTAGTTGTAAATGTCGCTGTTCTAGCTGTGGTATCCGGCGTTTCGTAGTAAGCGATAG
>Ga0208898_1000375_pt1 | contig 35199 bp, 44 predicted proteins | sample VirMetDEL_Mar_4_FD_184513 | JGI IMG/M metagenome (GOLD analysis project Ga0208898, IMG submission 184513) | Aqueous microbial communities from the Delaware River and Bay under freshwater to marine salinity gradient to study organic matter... | ecosystem: Environmental > Aquatic > Marine >... | reverse complement strand
AGATGATTCAGTGAGAATCACATCAGCTTTAGAACAAGACACATCATTTGTTATCACAGATGAGAAAGGAAATAATTTATGAGCAAAGAACTATCAGACGTTAATCAAAAACTATTTGTCGATTGTCTAGACGATTTGAAAAAACCTATTGCCGATCTGTGTGCCAAGTATCCAGTCGCTTTGGTTGAGTCGGCACTGATTGAATTGGGTATGCGTATGATATTAACAACGGCAGGAAGTTTGCCCGCGTTACATATGCTATCGGTTTGTGTGCAGAACGCCACATCAATAGGACACTTAATAGAAAAAGACATTGCTTCCATGAGGGAAGAAGGTCAGGAACCAGATGCATTGGAGGATTGGTTATATAATGCAAACATTACAGGAAAAACAATACATTAATCATGTTCCAACCCAACTAAAATATTGGGCAGATCAAATGTATGACGCAGAATTTGAGGAACGTTGGCGTGCATATCATGAAGCGCAAGGTATGTACAATTATTACAAAGCATTAAACGATGAAGGGATAGAACATGAACCAAATTTTTAAGGTTACACCGAAACATGATCTATCTTGGTACATTAAATGGGCGGCGACAGTTATTCTATTAACTGGCATGTCATTGACTAGCCTTGAAGTTGCCCCCTTTAATCTGTTCTTTCATTTAGTGGGTGTGTCTGGTTGGTTAGTCGTGGGGATGTTGTGGCACGATCGCGCACTAATAACAATCAATTCAGTAGGTGTATTTATTTTCTTGACAGGGATAGGTAAATACTATATTATGTAATTCAATAAGGAGGTGTGTGTGAAACAACTTTATAAATATATTGCAAACAAAATACGTACGTTCAAGAAGTGGACAATGCGTAAGTACAAACCTCATAAAAAATATATGAGAGGAAGGAAATAAAAAATGACAAACCACGAGTTAATAAAATTATTAAAAAAGAATTTTACTGATGTAGAGTTTGAGACCTTTGAAGATATTGAGGGATTAGTAAGAGTAAATTTTGTAACAGATGAGGAGGAATAACAAATGAAATTTGATGTAACAACAAGTCATATGTTTACACAGCATTGGATAGTAGACGCAAAGGACAAGGACGCAGCGGCGCAACAAGTCATGCAGTCTGACATGAAGTTTGATAAATCAAGTCGTAAGTTTGTATCAAACAAATTGACAATGGGTTTGGTTACAATACCAGACGCCAAGATTATGGCAGTCGAACCACTTGACCAATTAGAAACAAACTATGATGAAATCAAAGTGGAAGACGTACCTTATGAAGGGACAGACCCAGAATGAAAATAGATGTACGAAGTAACGAGTCTTTATATGTAGAACTCAATGGTTGGGTATACTACATTGATGATTCAACAGGCGAGCAGATCGTAAACAAATGGAGAGCTGATGACCAAGACGAATGAGTTAGAAATACCAACAGAACTTTTAGAAAAAGATCCGTTGGAGTTGGCCGAGAATCAACAAGACATAGATACAATCATTGCGTATTTAAAAGCAACTCGTGAGAATATTAGAGCCGCGGAAAAATCTGGTAAAAGAATTACAGGTAAGACAGCGAGAACAAAAACAAAACCCGTTACTGAGGGGAGCATACTCGATGTGTTAGTTAAAGATGTCTAAGCCAGATAAAGTACCTAAGTATATTTATGTAAACGATAAACCAAAACAAGTGGTGTGGGATACGTCAAGTCTTTCAACTTTCTTGGCGTGTCCTCGTTTATATAATCTAACAAACCTACGCGGGTATAAGTTAAAGAGTTATGGTACGGTCACGGGCTTTGGTTCCGCGGTGCATGACGCGTATGAGATACTAGATAGAGGCAGGTTTCATGGTAAAGATAAACAAGAGACAATGCGTGAAGCTATTACATATACTTTAAAAACATACGGCCCAGATCTTGCACAAGCAGAAGATAAAGCGAGAGGATTAGAAGCTACCCTTCGTGCAATCGTGTGGCGCGTAGAAGAATACTGGGATGACAACATTAAGATTGCGGCCATGCCAGACGGTGAGCCGTGTCTTGAGAAAAGATTTGAAGTACCCTTTGGTGAGACAGGTAAAAGATTTTCTGGCAGGATAGATAAGATTGTAGAGTTTGAAGGTGGATTATATTTATGTGATACCAAAACAACAAAGGCATCTTTATCTGAAATGTATTTCAGAATGTACCAACCAAACAATCAAGTGTATGCGTACCTATGGGCGGCGCGTCACATATTAGATTTACCAGTGCGGGGATTTATTATTGATGCAGTACAAACAGGTGTGCATTTTTGCAGATTCAATCGTGCAGTATTTAATGTATCTAACTTATCTATTGATGAGTGGTATCATGACACAGCATACAATTTAAATGTGTCCGACACATACCATGAACATGAATACTACCCAGCTAACTTTACATCGTGTGGAAATTATGGTGGATGTAAGTTTAGAGAGATGTGTTCTGAATCACCAGATCATCGCATGACTATACTGAATGAAGACTTTGAAGTGTCGTTACATAATGACCTTGTTCGTGAAGGCGAGATCATTGATGCAAAAGAATTGTTTAGTAAAAAATAAGTGTTGACAAAAATTTTAATTATGATAATATTACAAAATACAGGAGATAAATATGGCAAGCATAAAGAATCATACATCAGTAGATGTAACCAAGCTATTACTCGTAGGAGATAGTGGCTCTGGGAAAACGGCTTCATTAGCCACCCTTGCAAATGCAGGATACAAGTTACGTATCTTAGATTATGACAACGGCTTAGACATTTTACCCGAGTTCTTAACGGACACAGGTGTCAACAACGTTTCTTATGTAACGTTGAAAGATCCTATGGGTAAAGCGGAGGCATTTCGTAAGGGGGCAGCTTTGATTTCCAACTGGAAAGATGGCGACGAAGAGTTCGGCCCTGTATCTAAATGGACTAACAAAGATGTGTTAGTTATTGATAGCTTAACGTTAATGGGTGAGGCGGCACTTCGTGCGGCTCTTGTTTTTAACAATAAGAAATCTACAGATCAAGCCTCGCAACCCGAATGGGGAACGGCGGCTCGTGATGTACAACATATCATACAGTACATTACAGGATCGGAAACGCCTTGTAACGTAGTTGTTACAACGCACATGCAATACATGGAAGGAGACTTGGGAGTGTCTAAAGCATACCCAACTAGCGTAGGTTCTAAACTATCTACAAAGCTAGGAAGATACTTCAACTGTGTATGCAGAATTGATACACGTTCTTCTAGCAAAGGAACCGAGCGTACATTACGTACTGTATCTGATCATAGAATGGATCTCAAAGTTACTGCACCAAGTCTTATTGGTCAGCAAACTGAGTTGGATCTAGCTAAACTGTTCAGTGCAATACAACAAAATGCACGCAAAAAATTGTCGGCTGACAATGTAGTAAACCTAAAAGGAGGTAATTAATGGCTGATATTCAAGACTTTTTATCGATGAACCCGGATGACGTACAGGAATCCATAGTGCTACCAGAGGGTAGCTATGACTTTGTGATCACCTCGTATCGTTCGGATAAAGTTGGTGAAAACCAAAACGAAATCGTAAGACTCAACGTCAAGGCAAATGCTGTCTTGGAATCTGAGATTACGGACAGTGACTTAGATCATTGTGAACCTACCAGACTAGAGTTCTGGGCGACATCCCGTGCAATGGGGCAAGGGAATCCTGTCATCTCAATCAAGAAGTTCTTAACCAACACCTTGAGTTTGAGTGGCGCTAGCTTTGGCGAAATGCTAGAGCAAAGCATCGGTCAAACTTTTTCTGGTGTGGTAAAGCACGAGATGGTAGGCAGGAACAAAGACATCCTGCAAGCGTCTGTTAAACGAATAATTAACAAGGCGGCATAGACAAATGGGTGAGTATGCAGTAAATAAAAACGTAGCATCGCAACTTACTGAGGGGGCAAGGATTGCGATAGTCATGGACTACCCGACCGTGACTGAAGTACGATTGAACAAGATGCTTGCCGGGGATTATATTCTTGGCAAAGTTTGTAAACTAGCAGGGATAAAGCTAGAAGATTGCATGCTCACCCACGTCTTTCAAAGACGACCGGCACAGGAAAACTTACAAAACTTTTTTCACAAGAGGAGTGAATACAAGGCTTTGTGCAAAGGTACAGAGTGGCGAACACCCTATCCGTCCTCGACGCTAGGGTTTCTCAAACAGGAGGCGCAACCACATCTGGAGAGGCTGTACAAGGAGATCAATGATATTAAACCTAATGTTATATTAGCACTGGGGGCAGTATCATTGTGGGCATTCACAGGGTATGATAAGATTGGAACTTATAGAGGAGCGCTCATCTCCTCTAACACCTCGCACATCAATGATGATATAAAAATAGTTCCCTCTTATGCCCTGTCGAGTGTCGCTAGAAATTACGCATTGAGATCTATCATGTATTCAGATTTCAAAAAAGCATTACAAGAATCAGAAACAACAGACATAGTAAATATAGAAAGAGAACTCTGGATCGAACCGAGTATAAACGACTTAGATAAATTTAAAGAAGACTTCATAAAGAAGGATAACGCAAAACAACCTTTGTCATTTGACATTGAAACAGCAGGCGGGCGAATAACTTGTATTGGGTTTGCCCCCTCTCCGACTCATGCCATTGTAGTTCCATTCACGTACGGATACTGGAAGAATGATGATGAAACTAAAGCATGGGACTGGGTTCGAGATTTACTAGAAGATAAACAGATTGTAAAGGTGGCACAGAATCAATCATATGATGTGTCATGGTTAAAGTATAAACAAAACATAGATGTAAAGGGTATTGTACATGATACGATGCATGCTCAACATTCTTTACAACCAGAAATGGAAAAAGGTTTAGGCTTCTTAGGCTCCATATACACTAACGAGGGTGCATGGAAAACTCTAGCCAAGTTTTCAGATAGCACGAAAGCCGATGAATAGTGAAGCGACCAAATTACTTTTCTGCCAAAGACGTTGATGAACGTTGGGCGGATCAAGTCAACACCGTCCGACTCTGGCGTGCTGTTATTGATCAAGTCTTACAAGATTTAATTTACGAAGGCAAAGGAAAAGACGACAAGCGATCACATTTAACTGCATGGGAGTGGTTGAATGACACAACAAAAGGTAATGACTTTGCGTTTGTCTGTGAGTTAGCAGACTTAGATGAAGCAAGAACACGTAAAGAAATTTACAAACTAATGGAGAAATTTTATGGTAATAAATATAGAAGAAAACTTAAGACAAGCCTTGAAAATATTAAAAGGGCCAAGAGAAAAAGAGTACGGAAATAAAAAAGATAATCATGAAAACATCGCAGGTTTATGGTCAGCATATTTAGATACTAAAGTTTCAGCACACGATGTTTCCATCTTAATGTTACTGTTAAAGGTAGCAAGATTGAAGTCTGGTCAACCTTCCAAAGATACATATGTAGACATGGTAGGGTATTCAGCAATAGCGGGGGAACTGAGTGATAAAAGTAAGCAATAATAATTTAGATTTAAAACCATACAACGACGAGCAGATCAACTGGATATACTGTGCATTAGATTGTACGTTGACACAAGAGATTTGGTCTAAGATATCAGAAGAACTTGATGAGACAACAAAAGGTACGTATGAGTTTGAACTAAAAAGTCTTAAGCCTGCAATGGCTATGACGTTACGCGGTTTAAAAGTAGATGAAGATAAAGTCAAGGCAATAAAAAAACCTCTTAAAGAAAAGAGATTACGTCTTGAAAGAATGTTGCATTTGTTTTCACAAGCGGTATCTGGTAAAGATTTAAATCACAACAGCCCAGTGCAGTTGAAGAAAATTTTATATGAAGATTTAAATTTACCACCAGTTGTTTCTTATGCTAAAGGTAAACAAAAGATATCAACCAATAGAGATGCTTTAGAATCTTTATCGGATTCTTATCCAAGAGCCAGACCTTTTTGCAGAACAATACTTGCACTGCGTGACATTGATAAAAACTTAGGAGTGCTTGCGTCAAAGCGTGACCCTGATGGTAGAATAAGATGTTCTTACAATGTAGCGGGTACAGAGACAGGCAGGTGGTCATCAAGAGAATCACCATGGCGTACTGGTACAAACTTACAAAACATAACAAAAGATTTACGTGAAGTATTTATACCAGATACAGGTAAGCAAATGTTTTATGCAGACTTAGAACAAGCAGAGTCACGTGCCGTTGCATACTTGGCTGCGGATGAAAACTATATCAACGTGTGTGAAAGTACTGACTTGCATACTGAAGTTGTTAAAATGGTATGGCCTAACATGGGTTGGACAAACGATCCAAAACAAGATAGAGCTATGGCAGATCGTAATTATTATTTACATCACAGTTACCGTGACATATGTAAACGGGCAGGACATGGAACGAACTATGGTGTGTCGCCACACTCACTAGCAAGACAGATAAAGATCAAAGTGTCACAGGCTACACGATTTCAGTTGCTTTATTTCGGCGGTGTGATATCATCAGTTAGTTTAGAAAGATGGCACAAACAAGATCCAATGGGAGGCTACCAAGAATTGTTAGATATGGGAGAAAAGATTGGCAAAGATACTCTCAAGATTAAGGGGGCATTTCCCGGCATACGTGTGTGGCATAACACGATACAACAAGAATTAATTGAGAAGGGTAGCTTGACAACACCTATGGGTAGGCGTAGACATTTTTGGGATAGACTAAAAGATGCGTCAACCTTGCGTGCGGCGATTGCATTTGTACCACAGTCAACAATAGGTGACTTGCTAAACTTAGGTTTGTGTCGAGTGTATGACGAACTGCAAGAAGCAGGTGTAGAAATATTAGGTCAAGTACACGATGCGATACTAGGGCAATGTGATAAGGATAAAGTAAATGATCTTATGCCACAAGTTCTTGATAGAATGCACAATCCATTGATGGTCAATGGACGCAAAATGTTAATACCTTCTTCCGTAGAGGTGGGAGATAACTGGAAGGATTTAAAAACATGGACGATATAAATAAAGTATATGTAGAGAATGGAAAGATAATAGTAGAGGAACCTAATAAAGGCACAACCAAATGCGATGGAGCAGAGATTGAAGGGCCTTCCGTTTTAAAGCAAGACGATGATGGAAACATATGGATAGAAACAAAAGCTAAAGTGGTAAAAATTGTGAAGATTCTGCCAGAAAACATTTCAATAACGAATGAAAAATAATGGCAAGAAAATTCAAAGACTTTGTTCAAGCGTCTGTTGACGCCATAAAAGATAGTCCAATACCAAAACCATTTGCTAAGTGGACAGCACTGTCTGCTATAGCCGGTGCTATGGGTAGACGTGTATGGTTTCCAATGGCAAACTATAACATTGGTTCTAATCTTTTTGTTATATTGATTGCACCACCGGGCAGAAATAAATCAGTAAGTTTGATATTACCTTTCTCAAAAGTATTCAGCAGACTTACTACTCCTGTTGGTTCAACACCAGAAGATCATAATTTCAATTCTGGATTAGCGGAATATAATTTAAAAGATTATCCTTTATATAGTATTCAAGATAGAATCACGCCAGAAAAACTAGCAGTTGACATGACTAAAGTTACACGTATGGATATGCGGTTGGGTAATATTGAAAATGAGTTTCAATTTTACGACTCGTCATTGACTCTTGTAACGTCGGAGTTTGGTACATTCATGGGTCGTAATGAAAGATACTTACAAATGTTTCTTACAGATATGTGGGATGCTAAAGATTCATACAGTCACAAAACAAAAACAGCAGGGGAGTATCTTATTCAAGGCCCTTGTTTAAACTGGATAGCTTGTGCTACACCAACACAGTTTGTTGACAACTTACCAGAAGACGCAAAGTCTCAAGGTTTGTTATCAAGAATTATACCTGTGTTTTATGAAGGCGAAAGAATACCACAAGACTTACGACAAAAAGTTATTAGTGAACACACAATAAATGATTTACGAAATGATTTAAGTCTTATCGCAAAGATGCATGGGCCAATGCAGTTTGATAAAGAAGCTTTTGAAATTGCAAACCAAGATATCTATGACAACATACAACCAGAACCAACTGATCCACACCTGTCCGAGTATGGGCAACGACGTGTGTCGCATTTCTTAAAGGTTGCTATGTCCGTATCAGCGGCGCGTGGTTCTTCACGTTTCATTACGAAGGATGATTGGGAAACAACAAAAGAAACTATGTTTGATATGGAAAAAGATATGCCAAAAGCCTTGGAAGGTTTTGGTATGGCAAAGACAGGGCGTATTGCTCACGACATGAAGGTGTGGCTAGACGCCACACTTGCTGCGAGTGGCAAGAACCATATGCAGTTGCGATTCTTTAAGAGAGAACTGTTAAGAAAGATACAAAATCCCGGCGAACTGGATCAAACAATCAAGGCGATGCAGGATTCTGGGTACATAAAGCTAGAAGGTAATTTAATTTTTCCAAAAAAGTAATTGCTTATGGAAACAAAAGATGCTATACTACAAAACTTTGTGTGTAAAATAATTGAGAGGAAATATGAAAGTAGAAATTGATTTAAATAAAGATGGCTTGTTGCCTAAAAATGCTGTGGATATCTTGCGTGACAGGTATATGTTACCAGAAGAAATAAGTCCACAAGAATCCTTTGCCAGAGCATGTATGGCTTTTGCAGATAACAAGGCGCATGCCGAGAGATTATATAAGTATGTATCTAATCTGTGGTTTATGTTTGCTTCTCCTCTCTTATCTAATGGTGGTACGGACAGAGGTCTTCCCATCTCTTGCTTCTTGAATTATGTACCCGACAGCCGTACTGGATTGTCTGAACACTATACAGAAAACATCTGGTTGTCTAGTATGGGGGGCGGAATAGGGGGTTATTGGGGCCATATTCGCTCACAGGGACAGTCTACAAGCAAAGGTAATAAAACTACAGGGGTAATTCCTTTTATGCACGTAGTGGACTCGCAAATGGTAGCATTTAACCAAGGCTCTACCAGACGTGGATCATATGCCAGCTATATGGATATATCTCACCCCGAAATTATAGAGTTTATGGAGATGAGAAAGCCGAGTGGCGGCGATGTCAACAGAAAGAATCTAAACCTGCACCATGGTGTGGTGATATCAGATAAGTTTATGAAGGCGGTTGAGGGTGATCTAGATTGGGATCTTATAGATCCAAACAGCAAGGATATAGTAAAGACAGTAAAAGCTAGAACCCTGTGGATAAAGTTGTTGGAAACTAGAGTTTCAACTGGTGAGCCGTATATCATGTTTGGAGATACAGTCAACAAACATTTACCCAAAGAATTAAAAGCTAAAGGTTTAAAGGTACATCAATCTAATTTATGTAGCGAGATTACCCTACCAACTGATGAAGATAGAACAGCCGTGTGTTGTTTATCAAGTTTAAATTTAGAATACTTCGATGAGTGGTCAAAGGATGAAATGTTTTTAGAAGATATTGTTAGAATGCTAGACAATACTTTAACATCATTCATCAAATCTGCCCCCTCTACGATGTGGCGTGCTATCAAAAGCGCAGAGTCTGAAAGGTCTATTGGTTTAGGTACAATGGGTTTCCATTCTTACTTACAAAAGATTGGTATCGCATTACAAAGTCCAATGTCAATGGGGCCGAACCTAAAAATATTTAAACATATTAAAAAGAAATGTGACGAAGCTAATATGTTATTAGGAAAAGAAAGAGGCGAAGCGCCAGACATGAAAGGCACCGGAAAAAGATTTTCCCACATGACTGCAATCGCACCGAATGCAAGTAGTTCGGTTATATGTGGGAACACCTCGCCAAGCATCGAGCCACTACGTGCTAATGCGTTCTCGCAAAAAACACTTAGTGGTTCTTTCTTGTTAAAGAATAAATATCTCGAGGCATTATTAGAAAAGAAGGGGCAGAACACAAAGGATGTGTGGTCGAGTATCATCACATCGGGGGGCAGTGTACAGCACCTAGACTTTCTAACACCGCAGGAAAAGAATATATACAAGACAGCTATTGAAGTTGACCAAGCATGGTTAATAGATCTAGCGGCGGAACGTCAAAAATATATTGATCAAGCTCAGTCTTTAAATTTATTCTTCCCACCAGATGCGGATGTGAAAAGATTAAACAGCGTTCATAAAAGAGCGTGGTCAAAAGGATTAAAGACTTTGTATTATTTACGAAGCCAAGCTATCAAACGTGCGGAAAATGTTTCACTTAAAGTGGAACGACAAATCCGTGAAGATAGTGAAGATGAATGTGTAATGTGTCAAGCGTAAGGAGAATTGATGTCAGTATTTGAAGAAAGAAGTTATTATAAACCATTCCAATATCCTTGGGCTTTTGAGTCCTATGATATGCAACAGAAGATGCACTGGCTACCAAGCGAAGTGCCCCTTCACGAAGATGTAAATGATTGGAACAACCGTATGAGTGTAGCAGAAAAGAATTTAGTAAAACAAATACTAACTTTCTTTACACAGGGTGATGTTGATATTGCACAAGCATACATGGATGTCTACATTCCTATGTTCAAACAACCAGAAATTAGAATGATGCTATCTGCTATCGCTACAAGTGAAGCAAACCATGCACACTCTTATTCTTTGTTGAATGATACAATAGGTATGGATGATAAAGAATACAAAGCGTTTCAAGAATATGCAGCCATGAACGACAAGCATAATTATCTCTGGCAAAATAAAGGGGGCACAAGAGATGAGAAACTTGTACGGGACATGGCTGTCTTCTCAGCATTTGGCGAAGGACTGCAGTTGTTTGCAAGCTTCGTCATGTTGCTGAACTTCCAACGTCATGGAAAGATGAAAGGCATGGGGCAAATCGTAGCGTGGTCTATACGTGACGAGTCTCATCATGTAGAAAGTATGATGAAGTTATTTCATTGTCTATTAGATGAGAAGCCTCATGTCTGGAACGACACGTTTAAGAAAAGTTTATATGATATATGCCGAGACATGGTAACGTTAGAGGATAGGTTTATTGATCTGGCTTTTGAACTAGGGCCAGTAGAAGGACTTGAACCTCATGAAGTTAAACAGTATATAAGGTATATAGCAGATAGAAGATTACTACAGTTAGGATTAAAGCCTAACTTTGGAGTAAAAGAAAACCCTCTCGAGTGGGTCGACTGGGTAATAAATGGTGTAGAGCACACGAACTTTTTTGAAAATAGATCGACGGAGTACGCAAAGGGCGCATTACAAGGATCTTGGGACGATGCTTTTTAAAATAAAAGTGTTGACTTTAAAAACGTTTTGTGCTATTATATAATCTTGGGGGGCAGAACGAAGCTAACTATAGCTAACCTAGTAGTTAAGTTAGCTTCACTGTTTTAGTGTGTGGATTTTACGGCAGAACAATTAAAGAATTATATTAAAGACTATCAGAAGCGTGGTAAAGAAGCGTATTCTAGATCACGAAGTACCCGTGTTGATATTAAAGACCGGGCGAAATATCATAGAGACTATCTTGATTCGCAAGCTATGATACGTAACATCAATAATAAATTAACAAAGAACGAATGGTTGTATGATGACTTGCCAAATGGGCATCACATAAAACATTTTAGAGTTCTAGCATCTGGTGATCCTAACAGAGTTGGTAAACTAATAGATGGTTTTGGAAGAGAGTATGATGTATCAAGAGAAAGAAACTAAGTACGATGGTTACGCTAAGAAATTGTTTTATGATTGGCGTAACAAAAGAAAAATAAGACTACCCGTTTGGGAAAAACTAGACTATAAAGACCGAGATGAGTGGCGTGGTGTGGCTCAACTTATGAAACGTGAAAGAAGAGAAATAAAAAAACTTTTCAAAAATACAGGAGATAAACATGAAAGACAAACTACTCGAAGCCGTTAATGCAGTTGTCTTAGCTAAAGGAAATAAATCAGACGCGGCTCGTAAATTAAATATACCAAGGCCAACACTGATGACTCGTTTAGAAGCGGCTGAACGTGAGAATATAGTACCTTCTGTCAAATCACCAGACTTAGAAGTAGCTTTAGCAGAACAAAAGATGACGTATGAATTACAGATACGGGATCTAAAGAAACAACTTGAAGAGTCTACGTTACATAACATCACTGCAAGTTATGTTCGTAAACATATATTTAAATTAGGTGAGCATGAACCTAACCCACCGGAGTGGTTAATAAAAGCAAAGCCATCTAAGAGTACGCCGGGCGTACCTACATTATTCTTGTCAGACTTTCACTACGGAGAAGTTGTAAAGAAAGATGCAGTTAATAATTTAAATAGCTTCAATAAAAAAATATCACAGAAGAGATTAAAAGAAACAGTAGAAAATGCTATTGATCTATGTCATAATCATATGGTCAATCCAAACTATCCGGGCATTGTCTTAGCATTAGGTGGTGACATGATGTCGGGAAACATTCATGATGAATTAACCGAGACAAATGATGGCACAACTATCGATCATGTACTGGAATTGTTTGATCAAATGATATGGACAATTACTACATTGGCTGATAAGTTTGGTAAAGTATTTGTTCCAACAAGTTATGGTAATCACTCTCGTGCTTATCAACAATACCGGAATAAAGAAGCGGCGCATTTAAGTTTCGATTGGATGCTATATAATTTATTAGAGAAACATTTTAAATCTATTAAAGATACAAGAATTAAATTTCAGATACCAACTGGATTCGATGCATACTATAAAGTATACGACACTACATACCTACTAACACATGGAGATAGACTCGGTGTACGAGGAGGTACTGGTATTGTCGGAATGCTTGGGCCTATTGCAAGAGGAGTTCAGAAGGTTAGATCAGAATATACTAGCATTGGTAAGTCCATTGACTATGTTATCATGGGGCACTTCCATCAGTATATTTCTATCAAAGGAGCCATTGTAAATGGTTCCCTCAAAGGCTATGACGAGTACGCTATGAGTAATCGTTTTGCTTTTGAAACACCTAAACAGGCTTTATGGTTTACACACCCGCAACATGGTGTGACTTTCCAAGTTCCTATCATTGCAGAAGATGCACCGATTAAGAAACGAAAGAAAGAATGGCTTCAATGGGCGTCATAAATCCGATTCAAAGGGGGTTGCAACTGCCCCCTTTGTCTGATATAATACAGCTTGGAGGTTATTATGGATAATAACAAATGGACAGAAGATCAGCAGTTTGCTATGGGTATTGTAAAAATCGGTGGCGATGCTGTAAAAGAAGGGGAATCAAATGGTGACTCGAGCGCAAACGAAGAAAATGGTGGAGAATAAAGTGGATTTAAAAAATAAAATGAAAAGACAGGGAAAAGGTAGCTATGGCAATCCTTTCTCAGCAGGATCTGGTACTGTAAAGAAAAAACCTAAGAACAAATACGGTGCTCCAAAGAAAAAAACAAAGATGCCTGCTAGAAAAATGGGCATAGCAATGCCAAAAAAATAAATGATTAAAATATTTTTAATGGTGGCGTTTATGTCATCGCCGCCATGGCCTTCTGTTAAAACACAATCGTATGTGTATGCTGATGATCCAACTTGTCAACAAGCGGTAGCAGATTTTTTTAATTACTATGAATCACAAAGCGATTTTTACAAAAGCAATGTTGTAGTAGATGCACACTGTTTAGAGTTTGAATCATTTATGATACCGGGATTTGAACCAATGAGTTATGGATCCTAACATGTGTCAAAATTGTGACCATGCGTGTCACTGTAGTAGTGGCGGTTCTTGCATGGGCGGTCAGTGTGAATGCGCTAACTGTGAACACCAATCAACTGAAGAAGAAAGAGTTTGGGATGGCGGGTATTGAGTTATTAAAAATGTTGGCTGAAAAAGTGCAAGGAGCAATGGGTCTTGATAAGACTCCAATAGAATCTTTTTTAGAAGATAGATTAAATATAGATGCTAATACACTAGATGATTTCATTGCAGAGACAGCAGAAATAGAAAGTGAAGGGGGCAAAATTAGTGGACAAAGTAGTGCCAAAGGAACCTTTCAATTTCTAACTAAAGGAGAAGGCAACGCCTTTCAAACAGCATTAAATAGAACAGCGGCATCGTATGAAGCTATGGGCAGAGATGTACCGGGCTGGGTTTTGAAAGCACAGAAACATAATGACCCATTAAAACTTTCATACGATCAAGAAAAGGAAGTGTTTCTTGCAAACCTATATCAACAAGAAGGAACAGACGAATTATTTAAGGGAATAGCAGAAGGTGATCCATTGGCTAAATACAAATTGTATGCCACGTATCATCATACTGCCCCCGATGAGAACACAGTTCAACGAGCCATGAGTATTTATAATCTATAATGAATGGAATGGTTAATAGCAATTATTACAGGAGTAATTGTCCAAGGAGGCATAAAAGAAGTAACCCAAGTAAACAATGGAGGAACTAATATGTTAGGGGGATTACCTGTAGAAATGATTACAATGCTTGGCTCAAGCATACTGGGTGGCGTAATGTCTATCTGGTCGCAGAGTATTAAAGCAAAACAAGATGAGCAAAAAATGTTATTGGCGAGAGCTGATAAACAAATGTCTTTCGTAGAGAAAGCAAGAACATATGAGAACAAAGGGTTTCAGTTTACCCGAAGGGTTATAGCTTTATCGGCGGTATTTGCTATAATTGTGTGGCCAAAAGTTGTACCAGTATTTTTTGATACAAGTGTTTGGATTACATGGACTGAGTTATCAAGAGGATTTTTATTCTTGATAGAACAAAAAGAGGTGGTAATGGATAAAGAGTTTTTTGGAATAGTAATAACTCCTCTAGATACACACTTAATGTCAGCAATCGTAGGTTTGTATTTTGGAGGTAGCCTTGTTAAAAAATAGTTTATTAGTATTATTAATTGTATGTTTAACCACTGTAACGTTTGCAACAGATACGAATACGCAATCAAATCAAAGTGGTTCCAACACCAACATAACAGGAGGGTACACTGCGACAACGAATAACACCTACTCTGGGGGGCAAACGAACACCACGACCAATTCCACTACATCAACTACCAATGGGTCAGACATACCTCCACCATCAGCAAATAGTCCATCCTATTCGAGCATGTCTCAAGATGTTTGCTCAATGGGTATTAGCGGTTCTGTTAGCACTGGGGTCTTTGGCCTTTCTGGCGGCAAACATGTAGTTGACGAGAACTGTGAGCGAATTAAACTCGCAAAAGTTCTACAAGATTTTGGCATGAAGGTAGCAAGTGTGGCAGTATTATGTCAAGATCCTCGAGTGTTTCAAGCAATGGAATCAGCAGGTACTCCGTGTCCGTTTGAAGGAAAGATTGGTAAAGAAGCGGCTGACTTGTGGGCAACATACGTTGAGCTTCGACCAGACTATGAATGGCACATGAGAAAGATAGAATTAAAAGGCAAAGTTGATGCGGCTATAATGTTAGAAGAAGAAAAGCAAAGAGCGGCAGAAGAAAAACAAAAAGAGATAAAGGAAACTTATGTTAAAAAAGAGTCTACTCATAACAGCACTCTGCCTAATACCGCTCCACACAAGTAACGCAGACACTACAGGAAATCTATTATCAAACTCTACGTTTGATGATGGATCGTTAACCGGTTGGACAACCAATGATTCTAGTCAATACCATGATGGTATTGGTAATGAATGTTTGGGGGGCAGCATAGATTATGATTCAAGTGGTTGCGGTACAAGCGGTTCCGTTGCATTTGTACATGAGGGTTACATCGAACAAACTGTTTCCTTACAAGAAGACGGCGGCTTAACTAAGCAAGAAATAAATCAAGGGTTTGAATCTACGGTATCCGCGGATGCATGGTTCTGGAGTGGTTCAGATGATTCAATTATTCTTAGACAAACTTTAGTAGATGATAACGGAAATGTTACAGTACAAACCAGAACGATTACAGGTACAACTGATACTGTATATACTAATCAATACAGCACTTACACAGATAAAATAATTGTATCATCAAACTCCCAAGAAGATTACGACATAACCGTTAGAGTTACAGCCACGGATGGCGGCAAAATTTCTGGCGGACATAATGCCCCCGACCTCGATAACGTAACGTTAGATGTTACGTATGAACAGTATGTTCCTGTTACTATTGAAGAAGAATTTAAAATAAAAGATGTTGAAATTAAATGGGAAGAGGTTATAGATGATTTTGATACAAAGTTTATCGTAGAAGATTATGAAGTTTCTTCTGCTTTCGAAGACGAAAGTTTTGAAGAGGTTGTAACGGAAGACTTTACAGAGTTTGAAGTTGCAGAAACAATGGAGGAACCAACCTATGAAGAAGAACTAGAAGAACCTGATAGTATAATGGAAGAGCCTAGCGGCGAAACGTTTGATGAAGAACCAGAACCAAAAACTAAGGAGGTTCAAGATGAAGATACTATGGACGAATCTGGTGAGACAATGGAAGAAGAGCCAGCAAACGAAGGAAGCGCATCGGAGGTTGCTAAGAATGAAGATGAAGAAATGGAAGAAGGAGAATCCGATAGCGAAGACACTGAGGACACCGAGATACAAACTGCAGAGGGAAGCTCTGAAAAGAAAGTATCATCGACCGAGGCAAAAGCTAAACTCTCTGAAGATGTTGGAGGAACTTCAGTAAATTTAAAGACAGTGGAGAAACAGTTATCAACGTTAGATAAACTGTTAATCCAACCAGAGTTAGATGGATATAAAGAGGTAGCTTTTTATAAAGCAAAAGATATTTACCTCAATAACAATGTAGAATTATTTGAGAATCAGATAGACTTGGGGGCATATAGTGTCTCTATATATACTAATGTCTCCCTATCTGATTATAAACTAAATGATCCTATGGAAATATTTAACAACAGGTTAGACTTTTTAGCTAGACAAAAGCTTTCAATTATGATAGAGTTGAAAAAACTAAAGGAGAACTAATGAAAATTATAGATAAACTAAGTACATACGCCGCACTGATTGGAACCATATCAGTAATCGGTGGAGGATTTTATGCGTGGGGTGAGTTCAATACTAGACTTTCTGCTATAGAAGGTACACCAGCCGTAAACTTACAGCCATTGCAAAACAAAGATAAAGAATTAACAACCGCAATCAATGATAATAAGATTGATTTAATTGATCGAATTAAAAAAGTGGAAGATAAAATTCAACCTGTTGATTTGACTACGGTGTTTAAAGAGATTGGTAAAGTTAGAGAAGAAGTAGCAATGATCAACATTCCTAACATAGATGGCATTAAAAAAGATATCAAAGAAATAAATGCTACCATAACAAGAATAGAAAAGAAACTAGCTATACTGGAAAAAGAAAAAGAAGTATTGGCGATAGAGATAGAGGAGATTAAACTTGAATCCAATAATCCCTTATCTAATTAATCTAACCCAAGTCTAATTCTTATATTACGCTTTTCATTATAATTCTTGATACCACCTTTTTCAAGTCTATAATTAGGATACACGGCTTGTAAAGCTTGATCAAATAGTCTCTCCAAGTCTGGAGTAAACACCATATGAGGAGGGACTTTACTGTTAAATTTTATAATGTCTTTAGTAATCTCTTGTATCTTAACTTGAGCATCTAAGACTCTAGAAGTATCTCCTTCTTTTTGTGCTAGTATAATATCTCTATACGCGTTTGTAATTCGTGCATTCATTTTTTGTCTATAGCCCGATGTTGCACCACCTACTTTCTTTTCTAAGTATAAAGCTTCTCTAGCTTTAGCAATCTTGCTTGGTGTATAACCCATAGCCTGTATAAAAGCATCCGTCAAACCTAAGTCTTCATTCAATACAACCCCGTAACCTGTATATGCTTTTCCGCTAGACGCGTATTGTGCCCCCTTGTAAGCGTTTCTAACAAAGTTTGGAAGAAACTTACTAAACATAGTACCATAATTGCCTTCTCGTATACCATCGTTTATAACAGACTGAGTTGCTGTCATAAAAATTGAACCCGGTGCACCTAAGAACTCCTCAGCTCTAGCACCTGTATTTAATCCTGTGGTAGCAAGGAGAGCACGGGCTTGAGTTGACCAAGGTAGATTGCCAAAACCAATACGTCTTTGTACATCGATATTTAAAAAAGCATTACCTAAACCTGAAGTAGCAAACTCTATCATTTTAGGATTGAACCCTACTTCATATAACATTTTTCTAAACTCATCGCGGATATCACTATCTATTCCACTTACTTGTTTTCTAATCATATTGTAAATATCTTCTGCATCTTCGCCGCCGGGTAATGCAAATACACCGCCAGTTACTAATAACATTAAAGCAATTCTTGCTAAAGCTTTTCGTGCTACTCTATTCTGTATTCTTGTTCTATTTGGATACAAAGATTGAACACGATACCCTTCCGCTGTTTTTCTAATCGTCGGTGGGTTCAACATTTTAACCATCATACCAACCATTTGTGATACGTATGTCATAAATAATCCAACAACGGAACCAAAACCTCGGCCAATAAGTTGTCTATTTATTTTACCATACACACCGAATGTTTCATTCGTAATAAATCTTGCTAGTATTTCTGGGGTTAATACGTTATCGTTCTTTTCAATTTGGAATTGGAAATCGGCATTGTCGGCATATAGTTTCTTAGCTTGTTCCAACATTTGTGGATTATCTCTGGCCATTCTTAAAGTTGCGATAAACGCTGTTATACGAGAGAAAGATTCCATCGTGTTGAAAGCTCCTCCAATTACCATGTTTTCAAATGCTCTAAATCCTGCTTGTGCTCCACCACCTGTGACCATTTGAGACATACCAGATTCTTGTATTGCCTGTCCTTGTTTAATAGTACCGTCAGCCACTGCACGAAGCACTTCTTCTTTTACGTCAGAAGGTAACTCGTCTAAATTGAGGATCGCATCCTCAAACGCCGTTTCTTTAAATGCTCCTCTATATACCATTTTGCTGGCAACAGCCATCGAATTTGCCAGTGCTATGTTTACTTTACCAAAACCAACTCCCGGCACAAATTTTGGATTAACTAATTCAGCCAATATGGGCCCGGTAAATTGTACCGCACTTATAAGTTGCAAGAAAGCAGATGACAAGTTGCCCCCCAAGTACCACCAGAAACCTAATCTTCTAACGCCAGACCACTCTTGAAAAGGATCATCAGAATAGTCCATCCATTTAGTTACAGCTTGTTGTAAATTTCCATCACCAATTTCGATAGCATACTTATTTACTTCTTTGTAACTTTGTGCTATGTTTTTATTAAATCTATTTTGTGCTGATTGATTTCCAAAGCCAGCAATAAATTGTAATGTTGCTCGTGTAAAGTCTGGATCGTAACCCGGCACACCTTCCGCTCCTACTTGTTTATTTCTAGGCATGTAGAAATTTTTAAACGGCGCAACAAAATTAGTTTCTTTTTCTTTTAACTCTTGTATATCTAATTTTAATTTTTTATAAAATTCTTTTCTTAATTCAGCATATTGTTTACCATTGGCTTGAGATAAAAATCCAGATATGGTATCAATAGAATCCATTTCTTTTTTAAACACTTTTCTTAATTCATCAATAGTAATTAATGATGGTTCACTAACTTGTGCGTCTGGGTATTTTAATCGCAACTGTTGATAAATTCCACGAGCTTTTCGTTCAGTGCCAAAACCACCCGGCACATCACTTTCAATTTGTTCATACCATATTAATTTACCATCGGTATCTTTTACAGAAATAAAGTATGTACCATATCTCATCAAAGGAGCGTAGTCATCTTTAATTCTATCCTCATATGCTTGGGCTTGTGTCATGAAACCTTCAGATAATCGTCTTTGTATGTTAATTAAATTAGTTAAATCTTCTTCGGTCATTGTGATACCAGTATCTATTGTATATAATCTGTTTTGATATCTAGTTGCTATAGCTTGTAATTGATCTAATAAAAATTGACCATCAGCTAATTTCATATTTTCTAATATATCACTAGCAGCTTCTGGTGATAGGTTAGATAAATCAGGTAAACCTTGTGTACCCGGTAAAAATTTATTGATAAAGGTAATGGCGTCTTTTATATGTACATCGTACTCACCTGCAATCATGTCACGCAAAATTTGTTGATTAATCATACCTATAGTCATGGTATAATTTTCATAAGCCAAAGCTACGTCACCGGTTAGTACGATTGTTTCACCAGCTTTTACTGATTCGTTTTTATCACTGCTGTTTAGGGGGGCAGTAAAGACAATCTCGTCTTGAGCATTTCGTCTATACCTTCCGCCTGTCATCTGTGCAATGATGTGTGCTTTGTTTAATGCCTCAGCGGCCGCCGGATCTTGTTTAACTTTTAAATAAACCTCACCTAACATACCTCCAAAACGTGATTGCAAGAAATTAGAATAACCATTTTTCATTTGCACTGCATTAAATAACGGTGTAAACTTTGGATAGTCAGCGGCCATTCTTCTAAAGTGCCCTACAAATTTTGCAAATGCACTCATCTTTATCGGCGTTGTGGAAGTAGAAGAACCGTCAGCATCCTCTTTCATTTGTTTAGAATACTTTTCTATGTTTCTAAGATACCTTCTCTTTTCCTGTCTATTCATTGGTTCAAAGGTATTCAATGGCGATGCGCCCGGATCGTTGTACATTTTAACTTCTTTTCGTTTAGACTGAGCGGCTCTATTATTCGCGGCGTTTTGTACTGAAGCATCACGTTGTCCGATAATACCAGCATCAATCATTTCAAATATATCTGTTACGTCATTGAATCCAGATGTACGAAGTGCGCCGGCCAAGCTAAAAATAAAGGCTTTGATTCTTTGAAATGCTCTACCTAATATAGAACCAAAAGTATTTCTGTTAACCATGTAATGCGCGAATGCTTCAGAGATAGCTTCTTCAATTTGTTCTTCTTGTGATAACTCTGGATATTTTTCTTTAATATTAAATTGATCTATCCAAGTTGATCTTGCCGCATCTTGTAATGATTTATATTCTTCTGCTGTAAATAAACCTAAATCTTTTAAAGCATGTATTACTTCATGGTGTAAGGTGTATAGTGTTGCATCTTGTTGATTGTTATAGATGTCAGTGTCTGGTCTAGCGTTGAGGGATATCTGTACTAAGCGTTGACCTATTAAATATTTACCATTAACTTCAAACCCGTCTGATGATAATACTCTATCTAATACATCTAATTGAAACTTACTTAAACCTAATGCATCCAATCGACGTCTTAATAATTGCGCTACTTTAATTGCATTGTCTTTAAATGTTTCACGTAGTCTAGGTTGTGCATTAGACATTACTGACCAACGTTCTGCTTTAGCTTTTATCGGTCTACGTTTAGTTATTGTTTCTGTTTGATCTAATCGCTTTCTTAAAGCTGCCAAGCCTTTAACGTTGCCGTTAAATGTTTCCCAATTAGTAATAGGTTCTAAACTTAAAGATGTAAGTAGTTGATTAAGTCTTGCTCTGTTTCTCATTGCTCTTGCAATCAAACCACGATACGCCGCTAGTTGTTCTTCAACAGGTCTTCTTATATTAGGATCAAGTGAGTTAAGTCTTTCATCTCGTTGTAAATTATTAATAGCTTGTTCAGCTGTTCGGATAGCTTGCGGCGATCCAATCATTAATAAAGAAAACGGCGAACCTTTTGGTGCAAAAGGATTTTCTAATATGTGATATCCTTTGTTTTTTAAATTCTTTAACTCTTGACGTATTTGTACTTTGGCTATTGGATCTGATGTAGATCTGAGTTCACTTTGTTTTTCTTTTACCGCTTCCGTTAGACCGGGATAATATGGAGAGCCTGCAATCTTCCAACCTCTTGCGTCAAGTGATTGAACTAATTCTCTTATCTCTCTAAAACGTTGAGAGATATTCATGTTAAAAATGTATGTTGGTTTAGCGTTAGGATCAGCTAGCTTTTCTCCCGTAATGCTAGAACGTTGCTCTGGTGTAAGTGGCTCAGTAACTTGTACGTTTTCTCCGATAATAACTTCTACTTCTCTATCAGACTTGGGAACAACATCTTCAAATCGTTTTTTATTATCGATGATATCTCGCAAGGTTCGCATACCTTGTGTTGTATCAGCCACAGGTCTTACATCATTGATATATCGTTGTACTGTTTCTTCTCCAAGTGGCCCATTAAATCCTAATTCACTAAGTGCTTTTCTATCTTTTGCTGTAATTTGATTTTCATTAATACTACCAGCTTCTTCTATTATCTGTTGTCGTCTAAAAGCTGGGTATGCTTTGTTAACAGCTTCTCTTAATTTGTCACCTTCTAATCCTTCAAACTGTTGATAGAATAAAGGCATTAAATAATTGTCTGCTTGTGTTGGTTTAATTATAGGCTGTTCTTCTTCTGGTTCATTTAACAAATCTTGTTCTTGTTTTTCTAAATCTTTTTGTCGTATTCTATCATTCTCAATTTTTTGTGTTATCTCATCTACTTGTTTCTCTCTATTTAAATATTCATCTACTGATTTATTTGTAGCACTAGAGATGACATTTAATTGATTTAATTTCTTTTTAGATGTTTCGTATTGTTGTCTTGTATCTTGTGTATCTTCTAATACTGGATCAAGAAAATCATCATACTTATATTCAATACCTGTTACTTCTGTTTTAGCTTTCGGTGTTCTTTTAAAAATTGCGCCAATGTCTTCAATAGGAACAAACATTGCAGAAACTGTACCATCTTCTAATTGCTGATCTTCAAAGCCGATAACAAAATCAGTATCAGTATTACCTAATAATTTTAATTTAGGATCTTCTATCTTCTTGTCTGATTCTTTTCCTGTGAGCTGGCCTGCATTATACACACCCGCCACACTTACATCGTCGCCAAATTCTAAATCAGATTCTTCTAATAACTTACCATCTTGTTGGAAACTTCCAAACTTACCTTTGAACTCTGGGTTTGCCCCCTTAGTGCCAAACTGTTTAAATGCATTTGCTGTAGGATTAATAACACCAAAACCAAAACCACCAAAGAAACCAGCTGCCGCCGCTTCACCTATCTGTTTTACAAACTCAGGATTTTGATAAACTTCTTCAAAGGATTTACCTGCTTGTAAAAATTCACCACCTGTAATATTAAGAGTTTCTTGTATTGCTTCTGCAACTGCTTCTTGTCCACCAACTTTAGCCATTGACGTAGCTAAGTTTTTAGGATATTCAAATCCTTTTTTAGCAACTTTATTTTTAAGATCTTGCATTGCTCCCGACTTGAGCATGCTTTTCTTGAATTGATCTTTACCAATAGTTTTAGATATAAACTGATTAGATACACCAAACAATCTTTCTGCAAACGCATATGGCACACCTAAGGCAAATGCTATTCCGGCAATAGGATCTTCTTCACCTTCAACAGCATCTAGTTGTGCACCGTACACATCACCTACGCCAAAAACATAAGAAGATAAAAGTAATGCACTTGTACCTCCGATTGGCCCACCAACTAAACTACCAGCGATTGTGGCTAAAGCAATAGGTACAGATGTCATAGCACCTTCACCAACTTTAGCACCTAAGTATTTAGTAAATGCGGTAAACTGTGCTTCGTCATTAAGCACATCTTCAATAGTATTTGGTCTAGGTAATATAGAACCGTCTTCTTGTTGCCTAAACATGTAGGCTGTTCTGTCTAATTTGTATTGTTCGTAAACGTTCTTCGCATTTTCTTGAGCTTCTGTTGCACCAAAAGTATCATAAATAGCACCCATCATATTAGTGCCGATAGATTTTAAACTATTAACTGCCCCCTTAACGCCAGATACAAAAGCATTATCATTAAGATTATCAGGTTGAAGCATGTCCACAGGCTGTAAGCCATACTTATAGGCAAACCCATTGGATACCATGAAGTCTTCGAACTCACCTGACTTTAAAATGTTTGCGATTTCTTCTGGAGTAGCATCGGCATTGACCTTAAGCTTTGGTGCTTTAGGTGTATCAAACGTAATATACTTTACTTTTTCTGCCATGCCTTACAAAATGTATTCAGGGGTTGCCCCCTTAGTTTTATTTAGTTGCGTCGTAAATAGAAGTAGCACTTTGACTTGTAGACCCATCTCCGGTTCCAAGTAATTCTTGTAACTGACTTCTGTACGCATCTATTTCTGCCATAATTTCTTGTCTAATATTTTGATCATTTTCAAACTGCAATCTTTCTCGAGCATCGTTAAGTAATTCTGATATTGCAGTTGTTGATTCCCCAATATTTGCAAGACGTAATCTGTCAGAAACAAATTCATTGTATGCCGTAGTACCCGGCTTTAAACCTTTTTTCTTAGCTTCGTCATAAACATTTTTCATTGTTGATGTATAGTATTGTTCAGGACTCATGGCCTTTTGAGCTTGTGCATATTTCAATGCCGCTTCAGCCGCCGCCGCTTGTTCAGCAGAATAACGTGCTTCTCCTTTTTCTACACCGGCAGATATATCAGATAGTAAACCTCTAGCTTCACCCGGCTGTGTTGGTCTTACTAATTCTCTACCAACAGATCCCAACATATCAAATAGTTTGTTTCTTGCACTTTCATTCTTTGATAAGTATTCACCCAGCTTACCAAACGGCCCTTCATACTTTGGATCTGGTTCTGGTTTAGGTTTTGGAACAATTCTATTAGGATCCATCTCTTTTAAATCTTCTGATATATCCATACGTTCCATACGCATTTGTTGTTTTTCAGTGCCGCCTCGACCAAACGTGGTTGGAAATATCTGAGGTTGATCTTTTGTTTTCTTAAGTAATTTATCTAAATCGTTTTGTATTCTTTTTCTAGCTGTTTCATTTTCAACAGTTTCTAATAATTTTTGTAATCTAATTATTTCTGCTGTATTTTTTTCAGCCGCTTCGCCAAAACTAATATCTCTACTCTTTAATGGCATAGTAGAAGGCATATCACCAACTGCTATATCTGTTCCGTATTTTCTAATAAACTCTTCTATCTTCATTTATTTAAACGGTTGCCATCCAAGACCTGCCGCCGCACCTAAACCTTGTAAGCCAAAGCCTAATAGCTGTTGCCCAATAGGTGCAGGAGTTTGTCCCGGCGATGTAGTTACTCTTTGTTCAGGGAATGCAGCACCTCTAATAATATTAGACACAAATCCTAACTGTTCTTTTGGATATTGTTGTTCTTTTAAGAAATCACTGTAAGCGATGTCTAAACCTTTTTGTTGTTGTTCTCTTTGTAAAGCACCAATACCTAATCTTTGAGCTACGTCTGACGCACCAAGTTGTGCAGCTGTTGTAGCTGTTGTACCCATACCAAGGGCTGATCGTAATTGTTGTTCTCTATCTTTTTGTGACGCCGCTAAAGCAGTTTTGTAAGCGTCTGCTTGTGCTGTTGCATATAAATCGCCAAGACCTTGTGTCAAACCTTTTTGTCTTTCAGCTTCCAATACAGCAAAACGTGAGGAGTCAAGTCCACCCGCACCTACTGCTTGCGCTGCAATTTGTTGTTGTTGCTTTTGAGATTCTTCTCGCATCTGACGTGCTGCGATATCCGCTACACGTTGTTGATAATCTGTCATGTATTGATCAACTCCACCGATAGCTGGTGCACCTGATGCAGTTGCTGCTGTATATGCTTCGCCACCTCTGAGAGTACCTATGCCCCCCATCGCTCTAGCAGATTCCATTGCTGCTAATTCATCTTGTGTTAATCCTGCTAATCTTGCACCACTGTAAGGTATGTAACCTTCTTTAGCTACATCCATAGCTTCACCAATTATATCAGCTGTTGGCTCTGCAATATATGATGGGATGTTTGTTTGAGTGGTTGTTGTTACTGGTGGTGGATTAGAAGATCCAAATAAAAAATCAAATATTGCCATTAATTAACTCCACTAAAAATTACGTTACCTTCTTCATCAAAGTACTCCGGTTCTTCTTCTCCTAAATATTCACGTCTTCTTGCGATATATTCTTGGAATGGTTCCAGTTGTGAATATCCTCCCATTGTAGCATATTTCATTGCTTCTTGCAAGTCCATACCCTTAGGAGCCATCTCACCTTCTCGACCTAATTGAAATCTTCTACCAAGTGGTACTTCCATTTCAACGCCGCCTGTTCTATCACTAGTATATGGCATCATATCACCGATCGCAAAAGCGCCTGCTCTTGGATCTTGTTCTGCCGGTGTCTCTGGTTCGACGAAGGGGGCAGGGGCCGCTCCCATTTCTTCTGGTCTACCCTCTTGTTTTTTAGACATATATTCTCTAGCTTCCATAACTCGTGCCGCCAATCTTCTATCTTCTTTACTGTTTCCTAATTTACCTAAATCAACTTTAGATAAATCTTCAATGCCTTGGGTGGTTGCTGGTACATTAAACTTGTAGTATAGTTTTGGATCATATCGTTTTAACATTTCCATACCTTCTCTGCCCCCTAGTTCTTTTAATCTCTTTTGCAAACCTTCTAATGTTCTGTCATCTGTAAGTTCGCCTTCTTCATCTGTTCTAAATAATCTTTTTGGATCATCTTTATCTAAACCAAAAGGTGCTGCCATTTGACCAAGCATACTAGGAAGACTGCCTAATTTCATTTTGAAAGGTTCATAAGCTTCAATTTCCTTAACCATTTGATCATAAAACCCATATTGTTCTGGCTCACGTTCTCCTGTTTGAAGACTTTTCATCATTCCTATTCCTAAACTTTGAGCAGTTTCTGTTTTAGGATTAATATCATAGTTGCCTATGTTTGAATCTTGTGATATAACATCGGCTATTTGTTGTGGCATTCCTGATTCACCTTTTTTCTCACGGTCTTCATAAAATTTTATAACCGCTTGGTTCTCAGCTTGTTTTCCTCCAGCTTCTTTTCTAGATTCTGCGTATTCTTTATAAGGATTAGACGAGGGTGCTGAAGATGATTTTTCTTTTTGTGTACCGCCTGCGGTTCTGCTTAAGTAACTTCCTCTGTCAATTTCTTTATCAAATTGCGGAACGCCTGTTGCAGGATTGACATCGCCCGAGCCTCCAAGAAGTTTTAAAATACCTGCTTCCTCAGGTGTGATGTACGCTAGCATGTGACCCTCTGGGCCAACAGACTCTACGTTACGTGCCATACTAGTCAGATCACGCTGTACATTTGCCATTGCACTCTGCATAAATTCTGGTGTTGCTGGTTTTGTGTCGGGAAGTTTATATACACCCGGCGTATTTTTACGTGCCATCTTATTAAGCATAGCCGCCGCTCCAGCAGGAGCTTCGCTCTGTCTCATTACTACGTCACCTTGATTTACCGGGCCCGCTAAAGCCCCTAATTGTTCTATACCTGTAGCCATTAATCTATATTATACTCCATATTTAGCGGATTGTAAAGGGGGCAGCCCATTATAAACCCCTCAATTCATCGCTTATTTCCATTACTGATATGTATACATTTGCTGGTTGAACGCTTGTATCTATCTTTAATACATCAGCTGACTCTAAAACAATAGGCCCTTTATCGGTCGGATCGACAGTTGTATTAGCTGCAAAAGCTGATGTCGTATACTCTCGTATAGTTACCGTGGATGTAGCACTTGTATCCGTTAGCTTGATATCTAATGTCCCGGCACCTGCTGTTGTATTTAAAACTGTAAATGTTTTTACTATCGCAGAATATTTAACTAAGTTTGTTGATGTAGGACAAGTGTAAATCGTTTGGTCTGACCCTGTTGTCGTAACACTTGTTACTACATTTTTATATTCTATAGCCATTTAATCTCCTAAAAACCAATTCATTGATCGTTGTTCATTTTCATCAGCAATTCGTACAGGAATTTCTCCAACAGATTGATCACGCAATCGTAATATTTGCATGAGAGCATCGTACGTTCTAGCTGTAATAATATTATCTCTTCTTTCTTGATATGATAATTCAGGATAAACTGCTTTATTATATAATGTCATTATCTAGTTCCGTCTGCTTGACCTTCCGCTCTCCATGTACCGAGACGCCATGATGTGTCAACGGCTGAGGATGACCACTTACATTGGAATGATCTACCTCGTGAGCGTAAGTTTAATTTATTGGTGGATGATGTTACAGCAAAAGGCCCTTTCGTTATCTCTGTATCGTTAGGGTATCTTTTACTTTTAATCTCAAAGTTAATAGTTGTTCCTGCTGAAAAAGATGTGTCGGGTATAATACGTTTCATAAAGATAATGTTATCACCGTTTGCATCACCACTAAAGTATCCTGTTTCTAAAGAAGATGCTAAAGCAGATGATTCATCATTAACTCCGTTTTCTTGGTTAAAGGCGTTGCCTGCAGAATTGCTTGCGATTGGGAATGTGAAGATACCAGAGTCGTGCCACGCTGTTCTATCTAAATTTCCAATAGACCATGTGTTGTCTAGGTAATTATAAATAACATATCTATCAACTTCTGTAGATAAAGCTGATGGATAGAACCACCAGATTTCATTGAACTCTAATATCTCTGCACTAAATATTTTTTCACGTTGTACAGGATTGAAATCATCAAAGACATAATTAAGTACAGGGCATTTTAATGTTTGTACAGCACCATCATATGCATAGAAGTTATTCGTACCCATCCAGAATGCACCACCTTCAATCATCGCTGGAGAGTTTTTAGAAATAGTTCCTGATGCTTCCCCTAGTAATGAGAAAGAGAAAGTAAATGGGGGGCCAACAAATTGCATACCATATAAATCCACATCTGTCCAAATGTAAATTTGACCACGACCTTTCTTTGCCGCTTCAATGTTTGTACCTGTACCAAGTTTTTGTGAACCTGCTGTATTTGTTATTTGTGCATCCCATACGGATAAACTTTCTTGTGATGCGAATCGAATAGTTGTTCTGTCATATGTAGATGAACCTTGCGGGTTACAACCAAATACAACTAAGTGACGATCTGGAGTTGATACCAGAATTTGCCCAACTTTTGTTGGTACTTGTGACGCGTCGCCGCTTAGTGTATTTGTTATGTAATATGCTAGAGTTGTTCCACGATACGTGCTGGCACTTGCTTTAAAAGCACTGATATCAAAGTAGTAGATTGTATCCTCACCACCGCCAACAGAAGCCACAATATCTTCGCCCCATGCATCCATGCTCCAAACTCTAGGGGATAGTACAATCCCTGATGTAGATCTTGCTGTACCCCATGATGCCGATCCCCAAAGACCTGCACCGAAACCATATCCTGTTAAGCCGTCATCCGGCCCGTTGTTTACAAGGTAACGGACATTGACTGATCCGCCGCCAGTCTGCCCCCCTACCGCCGCTGTACCTGTGATACTTCCTGTACCACCGGGTACTGCTGTTATTGTATAACTATTTGCGTTTACATATGTTGCAAAATATTCACCCGCTGTAATGGTAATCCCATCAACTGTTCCACTTGCTATTGATTCAATAACAACTCTAGAAGCTGGACTTGTAAAAGCAACACCGTGGTTTGTATGTGTTACGGTAACAGTACTTGTTCCTACCGCTCCTGTTGTAAATGGATTTGTTAATGTTTGTGTGTCTGTTCGGAAGGGTGTAATGTCATACAAAACGTTTGAATATTCTACATAGACATGTGAACTTGTTCCGTATAAAATATATTTAACACCGTCTGTATCACGATGCGGTTTAATGTTTCTATTGACACCAGAGAATGTGGATGTATTGAAGGCGTCACGCTTAGCCCAGCCGCCAATCTTTTCTGGCTGACCAAAACGAAAACGAACTTTATCAGCAGAGGTATATCGCATACCCGCTTGATAATCCGTTATCTCAGTAATGACTCCGGGTGGGGGTGTAAGTTGTACTAATGGCATTCATCTAACCACAATCAGGACAAGGATTAATCATAACTATCCATTTCTGTTTTTACTGCTGTCCATGTTAATTCTGAATGAGGACAAGTAGTTGATTGAATTGCACTTCCATTATCGTCAACACCTATGTTCCATAAAACTTTGTTGTAGCCACTTTCATCATCTACTGGTGAAACTAAACTAAACTCTGTTCCCTGTTTTAAAATTTTTACTGCTTTTATAAATTTATCTGTATTTGTCATTATGCTAGTACCTCCATTAAAGTTATTCCACTTTCATTAGTATTATGAGGTGCTGAAAAATGAGTATTAGAATTACCTGAAGCAACTTGTACTTTATAAGTTAAAGAACTTGTACTTGATGGAGTATCTAAAATACTCATAGTCCACATATCATGGTTATACAACATATAACCAGCCATCCTTGTACTTTCACTTATATTAGTTGTACCTCTTAAAACTTTTATTTGTGACCAAGTCGTGTCAGATTCACTATCAGTGTTAGAAACTGACGCATGATATAAAACTAAAATTTTTGAAGATGAAGCACTTGGAGTAATTGATAAAGTTAAACCTGGAATATCCACATAGCTTGTTGAATTAGTTTTGATACCTTGGCCAGAAGCACCACCCTCTGTCTGATTTTGATTTATTTTAACAGTTTTAACTTGAGCAATCTTACCCGGAGCAAAGCTTGTAGCACCTGTACCACCATTACCTGTAGGTAATGTACCTGTTACTGAGCTTGTAAGATCTAAATTCTTTATTGTTGTTAATGCCATTCTATACTCCTATTTATTGTTAAACTCATACTAATTTAAATCCTTGCATAAAAGTATCATATTGACCAACACCTTTACCTGATAAAGTTCCACCACTATTCTGCATGGCAAAACATTCAATGTAATCACTAGCAGTTAAAGTAACAAGTGCTGACGTGGTAACAGTACCACCCTCATCGTGATACACTTGTGCGTTTGCTACATTAGTTCCACTAATTCTAATATCTACGTACCATATATTAAAATTTGTGCTTGTATCTATTCTCGCTTGAGTAAGAATTGCGTATTGACCAGCGACACCTGGTGTTACTCTGTTTGTACCTGTATCTAGCAAAGAGCCAGAACTAATAGCTGTTTCATCATAAGGAACTTTGGTATCTGCACCTGTACTCAGTGACCAAGCGCCTGATCGCCATACTTTCCAATAAGGAGTATTAGCAACACCTAAATTATTAGTAAATGTACCAGAGCCATCACTAGAAATAATAGAGTTACCTCCACTATCTTGCAAATCATTTACTCTTATTATACTTGACATCTAATTAGCCTTTAGGGTATTTTGATTTTACAGCCGCTCTTGCTGTAGCTAAAGCGTCAAACTCTGTTGAGTCGCCTGCTTCTTTTTTAAAGATAGCGTCTACTACATCACCGAGTGATGGGTATTCACTAACTCTATTGCCTAATGCTTGAGCGTTAGATTCTGCGGTATTGCCTGCTGTTTCATAAGAAGCTATTTGTTCGTCAGTTGGCTTAGCCAATCCTTCGATACTCCAGCTTTTTATGTACGGCCCGTTCCCGTCAGAGTCATCTTGTAAAATAACATTGTTTTGAAAGTCAGCAACCTTGCTGTTTGCTTCGCAATACAATTTTATCTTCGTTGATAATTGTGCCATTATGCACCTCCTTTATTTATTGTTAAACTCATGTTATTAATTTATATCCTGTAAAATATGTGTAAGCTGTGCCACCTTGTATATCACAGTTATTAGATCCATTAGGATTATTTTGTTCAGCATAAACTTCATAATAATCACTAGTGCTTGTAGAATTATCTATGGTATTAATAGTTAAAGTTAAATCTCTTATTATTGGGTCGCCACCATCTAAATATTTAAGATTACTTCTTACTAATGTTGAGCCGTTTTTATATATATGTAAATATCCTCTCCTCAATCGGTCAAATTGTGTATCATTAGGAGTAAAATTAACAGTAGCAGAGAGATAGTAATATCCAGTAGAAGCAGGGGTGTATCTATAATTTGTTGACGTGTCAAACTTTGAGTCCACATCAAAACTTTCTGCATTTAATTGAATTTTAGTTACAGTGCCTTGATTTATAGTTTGGTTACCATTTCTATATGCTAAAAAAAGATTATTGTTAGTTCCACCAAATCCTGTTTGTGATGCACCACTTCCTAATGCGATAGTATCACCAGATTGTCCAAGTGTTATTGTACCTGTTCCTGTTCTTTTTAATATTGTATCTACTTTAAGTGTACTCATGATGAAATCCTAAATCCTGCAAAGAAAAAACCTGCATATAAATTTTTATTTGACCCGCTATTTTGGTAAACTCTAAACTGAACTGTATCACTTGCTGATAACAAAAGAGGAATAGAAGCATTTTGTGCGTCTACATCACCGCTAGAGCCACCAAAATTAATGACATTTGCAATATCTGGACTCGTCATAGCTGAGCCATTTTTATATAATAATGCCCTGTAATATTTTGAACTATTAGCAAGTGCTTCTAATTCACCACCAAAATAAAAATGGTACTTTCCGCCTTTCCCTGAAGGAACTGTAAAAGTGTAAGAACTTGTATCGTAAGCACTATCTGTATCCCATAATTCAGTATTACAAGCCGCCAAAGTATAAGAAGCACTATTTATAACTTGTGTTGAACTTCCATAAGAATAAAAACTAGGAGTATTAGCTTCACCAAAACCAGTAGCTGTACCAGAATTTGTTATTGTTGCTCCACTAGGGATTGTAAAGGTATCTCCACTATCACCAAGTGTAACTGTTGTTCCGCTTTGTGGACTTAATTTATTTACTTGTATTTCACTCATTATATAATCACCAATGTTGAACCGCTACCTACTGTTAGAGTACCTGTTACAGTTATAGGGCCTGCTACTACAGAGTTTTTACTAGCGGCTATTGTTAAATCTGAATATGTTACTGGGTTTTCATGATGGAAAGTACTAGATAATTTACTTGATGTTACTGTCCCATCCGAAGGTGTACCTACATCTACGGACTCTCCCATAGCTACAATGAAGTCAATGTCCCCACTTGCTACGCTGACGCCTAAGAAATCCAAAGTAGATCCCGATACAGTGTATGCTGTGCCGGGTGCTTGGATGACCCCGTTTACAGACACTATCAAATTTTGCGCCGCTGATGGTACAAAGTTTTCACTGTTGCGTTGTAGTGTATAAGATGTCGCAGGTGTTGAACCTGTTACTGTAAGTAAGGCTCTATCGCCTAATGTTAAATTTCTTCCAACGTATGCCATTATGGTTTACTCCAAATTGAATGTGTTAAGTTTCCTTGCTCATCTCTAGCAAGTAATAAATCATATTCTTCTTCCGTTGTATAATTTTGCGGTATATCTCTTAATGCTTGTCTGTAAGTAGACATAGCGTCTGACATAGTGACATCACTTAAAGCATAAAAATCTGTTTCTTGAAGTTTTTGATTTCTTATAGATTTTATTTCAGTAAGTTTTCTATTAGCAGATTTACTATTCCAAGCTGTTTGTTGAGCATCAAACTCAGCTTGTTCTTCGGCTGTCATTTCTCTGCTTACACCATTTATATTTACTGTTGTCATATTACCCTACCAATCCATAAATTTTCCAATTAAGACTATCAAATGTACCTGTACTTTGAAAAACTTTAAATCCTGTAATTGCTGTTGTTGAGTTCCACTCTGCTGTTCCGTGACCATTGTAAGTATAATTACTTGTTCTTCTTCCACCTCCAGCAAAAACTAATCTTTTCTTTAAAGTTGTACCAGCTGGATTATATAAAGTGCCTTCCCAAGCAAATTGTTCATCAGCATCTGGTCTGTTATCTTCTCCAGATATTCTAATAGATGTTGATTGACCACTCCATGAAGAGCCTTGTCCAGATGAATTAAAACCAACACCAGCAAAAGTATAATCATTTCCTGTTTGAACTGACCCTCCAGCATACCATTGCAAAAGAGGTTGCGCATCAGCACTTCCATTCCAATCATAAAAGAATATTTTATAAATTTTATAAGTTGAACTAAATAAACCTGTTAAGGTTGCATAACCATCACCAGAACTAACTCCACCTGTTCTTAATAATTTAAACCCTGTTGCACCTAAATCAGATTTTTCTACATATTTTAATGTACCACTTGCCTCACTATCGGATATCAAAAATTTATCTGCGTCAACTAAAGTAGTTTTTTGTGTCTGTGCTGTAATTAGAGTCGAGTCGATATTGGTATTATCTACCGCATCTGACGCTAAACTTGCTGATTTAATCTTACTTGTTGCCATATTTTAACCCTTTGCCCCTTTATTATAACACATGCTGCCCCCTTTGTCCAGACCCTACCTTGCAGTTGTTGGTGCACTCTCTGATGATACAAAAGGGCTTTCTGCAAATGCCATGTAGATGTATGTTCCGCTAGAAGTGTTTATATCGCCTACAGATTGTCTTAATTTAAAACCATTAGATACAAAGTCCATCCTAGTACCCGAAGTAGATTCTGCACCAGTAGTATCAGCATATGATCTTTTTGTAACAACATTGAATGGTTCTCTTTTATTGTCAAGCATTATCCAATTTTCAACGGCATCTGTTCTTCTAATCATAACCCAAGCAGGTTTAAAGCCCGTATAGATAAACGGCCCATCTGCATTACCAGTACCTTTGTAGCTACCAAATTTACTGTAGCCTTGTATTTCTTTAAAGCAATAAGCTACAAAGTTATTAGTGTTTTCATTTCCCCCTTCATTATTTCCAAGAGTTACAACTGTTGAACTAGGGGCTGTATTATTCCAATAAACTGAATCTGCATCACTAGCAGTTGTTTGATTTAAATGTGTTACATAATTAAAACCAAGACTAAGGTGTCCTACAAACCAAGACCTAACTGTATCTCTATTTTTAAGTATAACTACTTCTGGAGCTACACCCAAACCATGTCCAAAAGTAGCACCACTAGAACCATTACCAACATATTGGACTATACTAAATCCAGCAGTTGTGTTTGCTTGTACTGTAGAAGTAATAGTACCATCTGTATTACTTGATGTCGTTCCACCATTAGCTTTCCATTGCCAGTTTACATATGTCGCACCACTTTGATTAACATTGGCATTACTATCCCCAAGCGTAAAACCATCACTATCAAAAGAAGAATAAAATGCCTGTGTTTCCTCTGCCCCAGTTGTATTAGTACTTATTCTTTTATTTGTTCCTCTATTAGAATCAAAAATAATATGGTCTGCAGTAATACTTCTTGCTTTAAGCCACAACCAATCTGGTTGTAAATCAGAATTACCATCATTTGTTATAGCATTTGTACTTGTTCCATTACCTGTATATAAAGCTGTCTGAAAATATGCTGATGGGTCGTCT
>Ga0208898_1000373_pt1 | contig 35248 bp, 39 predicted proteins | sample VirMetDEL_Mar_4_FD_184513 | JGI IMG/M metagenome (GOLD analysis project Ga0208898, IMG submission 184513) | Aqueous microbial communities from the Delaware River and Bay under freshwater to marine salinity gradient to study organic matter... | ecosystem: Environmental > Aquatic > Marine >... | reverse complement strand
CAAGCTTGTACGTTGTTTTCGGTTTGGCGCTTAAGCATTTTTTCAGCTAGGGTGTCTAAATTCGATTGCTCCGTTTTCGTTGTACTCATATATTGGTGTTTTTAAAGTGTTGTTTAAATATTCGTTTTCAGCGTCTAGTAGGTCGCACTCCATCTGCAACTGAAGGATTAAAGTACCAACAGAATCGTTAACTTCGTGAGGTTCAAGTTCCCCAGTTTTTGAGTTGTAGATTTCGATTAACACTCCCACAAAAGTATCTATTTTTAAGGTCGTTTGTTATGTTGATTCTTTGTACTCAGGCACGTCTTCAAACTCTACCGACGGCTCAATAAATTTGTTAGGGTTGTAGATAACGTTTCCAAAAGCGTACTTAGGCTCTCCGTTTATTGCCTTTTCGTAGTATCTGTTTTTATCAACGTCGTACCAAAGCTTAAAAGTTCCCGTCCTTCCAATTCCTTTTGGTTTGGACTTATGTACGATAAAGTGTGTTTCGTTTGAGTCGTAATCAACCCCCGTGCTATCGGGTAGTGGTTCACCCTCGATGTCAAGCGGTCTCCAAGCGGAAATCATTTGCATTCCCTTTCTAAAAAAAATCTGTCCGTACTGTATCTCACGCGGAGAAGCAGCAGGGTAGTAAGACCTAGAGACTTGCCCTTGGTTGTCTTTTATAAACCGCAACTGTTGGTCTCTTACGTGGGTGACTAAGATGTTGTGACGAGCGTTCTTTCTTGCGTCTGCCAACATTAAGTCAAGGTCTTTTCCAATAGCTCTGTCTTCACGCAAATTAAGGTCAAAGTCAAGGTAGTTGTGTGGGTCTATTACCGTTCCGTTTATTTTTATATTAAGTTCTCGCTCTATTCCTTCGACTTGGTTACAGAAGTCTTTAAGGTAAAACTCAGCGCCTTTTGTATCAAGCACGATAAAGTGGTCTCGGACAAACCGAGCCGCTTCTTGGTCAACAACACCCCCCGCTACAAAACTCTTTTTTGCTTTAATCGACATTAACTCTCCGTAGACTTGGGCTGGCGTTCCTGTTTCGGGAGTTAAAAGCACCCACTTCCAACCTTTGCTTTCGCTCAAGTTCATGCAAACTTCGTGAGTGAAGTTTGATTTTCCACTATAAGGCGCTCCGTATATGTAAGTAACAGCGGAAGGAAGAAAGGAAATATAATCGTCAGCACTTGAAAAGCCACAACTCTCTCCACGCTCGTACCCTTTTCTTTGAAACTCTTCTACCTCTTTAGCAACATCTGTCATTGTCACCCAAAGCTTTCCGACCCCAACACGCATACTAAGTATTTCGTTTTGTTTGGTCATAGAGCAAGGGCTTTTCATACCCTCTCTCAAAGAGTCTTCAACATCTTTTATTGCTAACTCAGGGTCTTCTGTGTTTTTTAGAACAGCGTTTATAAGCAACCTGTGTGCGTCGTCATAAGTCATTTCTCCCGAAGCGACCCAACCTCCGAACAGATAAGATATTCGTATTCTTACGTCGTGCTTTTCTCCTTCTATTGAGTCTTCAATTTTGCGTAAAGCTTTGTTTACGCTGTCCCAATTCTTAACGGTGTACCCGTCTTGTTGCGGAACTTTAGAAAAAACTTTTGCGTTTTGGTTTATGTAGATGTCGGGGTCAAAGGACTCGTAACAAACCCTTGATATGTTCTTTCCAGACGGGTCTATACCTTTGAACTCCTTTTCTACCTCTTTGAAGTGTTCTTTAAACTTCTTTGGGTTAGCTATCTTTATCAAAGCTTTTACCCCGTTACCCGAAGGAGACTCCCAACAAGCAAACACGTAAGAGTTGTTAGATAGTTCTTTCTTCTTGGCTTCAACGCTTTTAACGTCGTCAAAATCCAATACCATATAACCACTCGCCTCTTTTAAAGACTCGTCGTTACGCTCGGTAAAAGTTCCTGAAAAAGTAACAGAAGGTAAGTTTGCTTTTAGTGCGTTCTTTTCCTTTTTTGTTTTTGCTTTGCGAATATCAAGCAGAAGCTCCTTGCTTTTTCCTGTTTTTATCCTGTCAAGGGCAGTCTTAACGGTTATGGTGTAGCCGTTTTTAACTTCCTTGATATTCTCGTACACGCTTATCTTTTCGTTCAACTCTATTTGCTTTTTGAAAAAAAAATTGCCCTCTTTTTACAGAGGCTTAGACACCCAAGAAAGATACTCGTTACACTTAGAAACGATAGTATCTAGGGTCATGGATTTGTCAACCTTAAATAGTTGTGCCACTCTCTTTGTTACACCCATTCTAACGATAAGGTGTTCCGACTCTTTGCCCCACTTGTCAATTCCGCTTTTGTAGCTGTCTGGAATATCGCAAAGGAACTCAAGGTACTTTACAAGCGCATCGTTACGGGATACCCCGCTGTTGTAGCTTTCTGTTTCAACCGCACACTCTAAAGCGTTGAGTTTAAACATACCCGAAATAGACTCCCAAGATTTAGTGTTGTCCTTCTTTTTGAACCCACCACCACCGAAACTTGGTTTCTCGTTTACCCGCTTTATCTTTGTTTTGTCTTTTGTGTACTCTAAGATTTTTCCCTCTTGCATCCAATCGGGAACTATCTCTTTTGTTGTACCAATAGAACCAACGTCTCCGTTTTCAAACTCGATAGTGCGGTAGTAAATCGTTCCGCCTTGGGGGTTATTCCAAGGACGGGACGACTCTTCTACTCTCGTTATTTTTGACTTAGGCATATCTATCAGAACGGCAAATTATCGTTAGCGTCGTTAGCTGATTCTTTTTGCGGAACGGCTTGCGTTTGAGAAGCTGTTTGCCCTTGTTCGGGGTCAAAGCCAATAAACTTAGGGTTAGTGTACCAAGTTCCGTTGTACTCACGTGCCGATATAATTAGGGACAGAGTACCTTTTTGCCCAACCCGAAAGTTAGAAAGGTCTTTGTTAAAAGCTTCTGCCGCTACTTTTCTCTCAAAAGAATTTCCGTCTTTTGTTGTTACGTTAACGTCGATAACAACGGTTTGCTTTGTCCAAGGCTTTCCGTTTGATTGCCCGTTTTCAGGGGCGCTGATGTGTGAGATTGTTCCCACTTGTCTAATTATATCACTCATTTTTATTTAATTTTTGTGTGTTGCAAATATAGTTAAATTTCTTTAGTTTGGCTATCTTTTTTCACAAATATTCCTAAAGCTACAAACGCTTGAACAGAAATAGTCGTTACCGTCTTTTATTAGTAACTCTTCTTCTTTTTGGATTCTCTCAAAAGTTCTTTTTGCCCAATCTATCGCTTCGCTGTAATCGCTTTTATTGAAATCAAAGTTAAGCTTTTTATTTTGGCGAAAGAAAAAAAAGGAAAGCTCGGCGGGATATTCACCAAGCTTTTCCTTAACAAAAAGAGAATACAAATAGAGTTGCCTTCTTTTCTTTACAATGTCTTTTTTTAAAAACGGCTTTGATACTTTGTAGTCAGTAATAACAAAACCTTTTTCTCCGAGGTGAAGTCTGTCAACGTATCCTTGAAACAGAAAGTCTCCGAAATCTGAAACGCTGTGTTCTTCTATCCAAGTAGCCTCTTGTTCGTGTCCGTTCCAGCTTTTAAAGAAACTATAACAGTCCATGTACCAACTCTCGTACCACTCCTGTTCGTGTCCCCGAACTCTTTTTATGTAACCCGTTTCCCAAGCTTTACCACAGTCGGTTATCTTTCCTTTGTCCTTTAACTCAAAGATAAGGTGTGCTAAACTACCCATTTCGTTGAAGAAGTTAGCCTCGCCCTTTAATTCGTCAACGTAGTTGTACTTAAACATTAAGTAGCACTCGTCAAAAGACGACAGCCTAGAGAAAGAATATGTGGGTTTATTCAAGATTTCTCTAAAGTAATGTTGTAAAACTGCTCGGTGCGTTGGATTGATTTCTCCACCTCTTCTTGGCTCATCTTTGTGTAGTTGAAAAGGAAGTTAGCTATTCTTCCGCAAAAAGAAACGTAAACGTTTAACTCGCTTTCTTTTATAACAGCGTCTTGAATATCTCTCCCAAGCATCTGCTCAAAAGCGCCTCTTATAACCTTGTCTATTAACTCAAAGTCCCTTTCTACGTTTAGCTTCTTTTTACTCATTTCCAAGTTGTTCTTTTATGTACGAAAGGTGCGAGCGAAGCTGCTCCCAAAACACTTTTGAACTTGCGTACAAAGTCCTCCAAGCGTGGTGGTCGTCCTCTAACTCTTTGTAAACCCGCTTTAACTCAAACGTTTCTAGTTCTGAAACTCGCTCGGCTTCTGCGTTGCTACACTGTAGGTCTTTTTTAACCTTTGAGACAGAGCTAAAGTGTTCAAACTCGTAGTTAAGTTTACTTTGGGTTGCCTCTCTTTTAGCTGCTACTTCTTGGGCGGCAATAGTGGAAATGTAAGAGGTTAACTTAATCTGAGCCGAAACAATAAGGTTTGGGTTAATCTCAGGATTAGAAGCCTCTGTTCTGTACCACTTAGCTACCGCTTGTACGCCATCTTGTAGTTCGTCAAATAAGGTATTCATTGTACACTTCTTTTTGCCAAAACAGTCTATAACCGTATCTGTCGCAATCGTTAATAAAATCAGCCAAAGTCTCAGGGTGCATCAATCTGTGTTCAAAGATTTTGTAGCAGTGTTGCTCTACCCTTACCACCCCAAGCAAATCGGGGTTGTTAAAGACAAGCGCTAGCATTTCTTTGAACCTTGACGGTTGCGGTGGTAGCTTCTTTGAGTAAAGAGAGTGTACCTTGTGTAGTTTGCTTGGCTTTATGTCGTAAAGCAAATCCACTAAATTTTTCACCTGTGTAGTCCCTCGGTATTTTTTCTCAAGGTAATCTACGTAATTGTCCCAATCGTACTCAGACATATTTTACTTCTGATTTAAAAACTTCTACTGTTTTTCCACTTCCGAAATCAAGACTAACGACAGAACCTTTCTCCCAATTCACGTTTGCCTCTTTTCCGTAAAGTGCAACTCCGTCAAAGATAATATTTCCAAAGTACGTTACGACTCTTTTTTCTTCCATCTTTTCAACAATATTTCTTTTGCTCGTTCAAAGTCAAAAGTCCAGTAAGCCCACTTTCCAAAGTGCTGAGAGCGAGGGTAACGGACAATACCGTACCGCTCGTTCTCTTTGTGTTTAAACACCTCGTACCTTGTTTTACTTCCTCCGTCCACTCGGTATATGTACCCAAACGGCTCTTTTACAACTTGGGTAAAAGTGTATCCCTTTACCTCTCCTTTTCCGTCAAACTCTTTTGGTAGTGGTCTCATCTATTCTTCAATTACCCATTGTAAAGCTTCCATCTTTCCAACCAACATAGCGTGGTTTTCAAGTCTTTTTCTTCTGTCAGGTTCTATTAAGTTATCGTATTTACCCAATATAAACATCTTAGCTTCTGTGTTACGAATAACAGCTAACCTATCTATTTCTTTTTGTATTTCTTCTTGATTTACCATAAACTTGTTTAAAAAGCGGGGGCGACTAAACCCCCGCTACCTCAAAACTTGAACTTTAACACTTGGTTAAAAATTTGTTCGGAGCAAACATAAAGAAAAATATCTTACAATTAACTAAGTCCATGCTCTTTTCTGTGGCATTCTTTGCAAAGTATCTCTAAATCAGCAAATTTCTCCCTAAAAAGATTTTCGTATGTTTTGTGATGAACTTGTATATTCTCAGTTTTTCCACATCGCTCGCACTTCTCCCCACGCTTGTAAAACAGACCCCAACGCATCATTGTCCATTGGTCGCTATCTATGTACTTATCGTAAGCTTTCTTATGTGAACTCTTAACCTTTTTCTTATTTCGGTGTTTCGGCTGCCTTTTATTTCTCTTAGACCTATCTCCACGAATAGACACCCTTCTATGCTTTTTTGCCATGCGCTTTTTCTCATCATCGCACTCTATAAAAAGCATTAACTGCTTGTTTGTTAGGTTGTCTATTTCTATTTCTTCCTTAAAATCACGAATTGGTTTTATTCCCAATATATCAAACTCAGTATAAGAAAGCCTTCTCCTGTGCCTAATTATAGCTTTGAAATCAGTCTCTAAAGCTTTTCTGTTTAGACTGTCGTAGTCGTAATCTTCGTCTTCTGATGTGTACTTCATTAAAGCAAATATAAATAAATTTTCACTTATCATTTGGATTTCATAATTTTTTTACTTACCTTTGCAAAACATCGAGTTAAAAGTTCTCGGTAGGCGAGTTAGTGGCGTGCCTAAACAAAAAGCAAACTGCGACGGGTCACTTAAGCGACAAGCAGGGGTGGAGTCACACTATGGTTTTTTGCCTCGCGTACACGCACACGCGTTCATTAGACTATAGTGGCTTTTTCTCTAGTTACTGCTCAGAGTTCCTTAGCTCTAAGCAGTTAGTTTACTAGCAGTTATAGTTACAAACAGTCGAACTTTTTACGGAGCAATAGCTGTTTATCTAAAAAAAAACTATATTTGTGACATGATACAGCTAAAAGATTTTCAAAAGAGGCTTTGGTACTGTCCCGAAGATGTAGCTTTGGAGTTAGGGTCAGTGACAGAGTTAGGAGACAACGAACTACTACTTCACCACAACGGAAAAGAAATAGAGACAGATTGGGCTAAGTTAGGTTCTGTTGATGCAATGTTACCTGTTACTCAAAGCGGAACAGCGTTAATCCCAACAAATAGTTTTCAAAGGGGTCACTACAAAATAGAGGCAAAGGTGGAAGAGGTAAATCAAGGCTTTCACTCAGCACCACTTTGGTTTGTGAGTGAGAACTACATCATGCCAGAGATTGACGTAGTAGAGGTCTACTACGGAAAAAAGATGCAAAGCAATCTCCACTTCGGGCTAAACTACGGAACAAGCACTCACTTTCAAAAGGGTGGCAAAAATCATCTTAATTGGTTTAACAAGGTTTTCAGGGGGTGGAAGTTTACAGATTGGTTCACTTACGAAATGATTTGGGATAGACACGTTGATATTTTCTACAACGGAGTAAGGGTAAGAAGGTTCAAAGACATTGACTCCACCGACAGAATAATCCCGATTGTAAGTGCAAAGAACGGAACAATAAGAGTTAGAAATTTTGAATATAATAAGTAAAATATAGAACTAATAATTAAATATTTGAGCGATGTCAAAATTAATTTGAAAAATTAAAACTTATGATTGATATAAATAAAAACTACAATCACAAAATATGATGGCGTTAATCATAATCGGAATTATTGCGTACTTTGTAATACCCCTAGCGTTAACAGTTAGGTTTTTAGAACGAAATGATTACAAGGTATTTGGAATAGAAGTAGATGTTTATCTGTCTGGATTGGTAGTGTTGTTATTTGAATTTATAATAGCAATGCAAATATTATTTTGGGTATTTCATTAAAAAGCGAAATAGCGATGGCAAAAAAATATAGATTCTTTTATCACTACTACAAACAATACAAATGTCTATCTGTGCATTTTAGAGGAAAGTGCTACAGAGTAGATGATGTTGTTTGTGAAGTGCCAACTGAAAGTAAGTGGAATAAAACTCAACCAAATTTGGTTATGCAAGGTTGGGCAAAATCACTTGACATAGAAAATAATGTAGCTAAAATATCTTAATGTTCGGAATAATACCCTAACTAATAAAGTCTTATCTTTGTACAAAGTAAAGAAAAAATGGAATTTGATAGCTACGTAAAAATCTCACAAGAAGACATTCAAGCATCTGAACTAAAGAAATCAGACTTGCGAAAAATACTCAAAACAAAAGCAACCATCGCCCAAAACGTAACCGTTGACTCGGAAGGAAAAGGACTAAGAGTTACAGTTTTCGGAAATGGCGGAGAAAAATCTGTTGCTTACGCTGGTGACTATCTTATCAAAGATAAAGACGGAAACTACTCTGTAATGTCTAAAAAAGCTTTTCAAGCTGAGTACGCAAAAGCTGGAGAGTAAGTTTTTGTGGAGTTTCCAACTTTCGACAACATACGAAAAATCACCGTTGGCGACTTAAAAGACGGAATGAGTTATCTTGTCAACGGCTTCCAAAGAGGCGGAAAGGTAAAGATAACAAGGATTGTTCCGTTTGACGAGTTAGCGTATCACACAACGGACGAAGTACTAATGTTAAGTATTTTCGTAAAAGATACGCAAACAGACGTAGAGTATAAGTGGTTTGACTTATCTTTGCGCGAGGTAAGTAAAATTGAATATTTTGAAAGTAGTAAATAGATATGTCTTTGACGTACCCGAAAAAGACGCATTTAAACAAAAAATTGGAGACAAAGAAATATACTTTGACGCTTCTCTTGGGTCAGAACACGACAACATGGTTCAATACGGAACTTTGGTCGCAAAACCTAAATCAGCTAAATTTGACATCGATGAAGGTGAGTTGGTTTACTTCTCCCATTTAGCTAGAAACTACCAAGCCCGTATCCAAATAAAAGACAAGGTTTACTACTCGGTAGACCAAAAGTTCTGTGAAGGAATCGGAAACCTTTACCAACTAATTCTTTGCACCAACAAAAGAGCCGTTGGTGACGTTACAATAGTAGAAAGAATAGAAGAGCCAGAGGAAAACTACAAATCTGGCGCAATATTTCTTAAAACAAAACCCGACAACTTAAAGAACCAATTCAAAGTTGTAAAGTCCAACAAGATAAAAGCGGGGACAGAAATAATCATTAGCGAGGACGCAGACTACGATTTCTTGGACGAAAATAAAAAAGAGCTAATAGCAGTCCAAGACCAACATATCATGGCTACAATAGACAAAGGTGAACTTGTTCCTTACGGAGATTACGCCATTATAGAACCGCTAGACGACGAAGAAAAAGAAGACTTTGTAGAAAAGAACGGAGTTTTTATACCAAAAGACAAAGCTCTAAGAGGTTGGGGAAGGTGGAAAGACAGTCGTGTTTACTACCACAAAGTACAGTCAAATAACTTTGAGTACAAAAAAAAGAAGTATTCGGGTTGTATCAAGCAAGATATTTACTATATTTGCGAAAAGGAGTAGTTTTGAAGAAGTTTGAAAACAAGACAAAAGAAGAGCTTTTAGAGATTGTGTTTACTCTTACAAGCGAGTCTACAAAAGTAAAAGCTTACCACGCTTTAAAGAAACAAGTAGACGGAATCACAGATTACTTAAACCAAAACGTTCTTGCCACGAAAAATAACCTATCGGACAAAGACGAGAAATCTTGGGACAGGGGAAAGGTACTTTTAGAAAAACTATCACAGTACACAAAAGACTTAGCCGATTTAGAGAACAGCATTTTAAACCTTGACAGCAAATACGTAGAAAAAGCAGCCGAGGGAAGTTTAGAAGACTATCTTGCGAAAGGTAAGTAAAAAGCAATCAAAATCAAACCAACAGGTATCAAAAGCAAAGAAACAGTTTTTGGAGTCTTTTTTAGACACCTATGGATACGCTTTTTGTTGTGGATGTGGGGTATCAAATGGACGCATAGATATTTCCCACCTCGTGCCAATCGGATACAACAAGTCCTTGGAAAGCACCGTAGAAAATCTCACCTTACACTGTCGAACTTGCCACGGGATTTGGGAGAACCAACTAGCGGGAGTAGAAAAGATGTTTGACTACAAAGAAAATCTTGAAACAATAAAAGGTCTTGACGAGTCCTATTACAACTTAATTAAAAATAAGAAATGAGCAAGTGGAAAAAGTACGATAACTTGATTATCGAGAACTACAAACACGGAGACAAGAACTACTACAGCATCGCCAAAAAGATTTTAGGAGTAGATAAAAACACTAGCGAAGTAGACTTGTTAAGGACTTATGCAAGACGACTAATCAACAGAAAGGGGTTGGCTGATTTAAAGAACACCGCAAAGATACTTCTGTTCGATATTGAAACCTCTCACATTGAGTTTAAGACAAGGGTATTTAGCATTTGGCAACAGAACTTAAACCCCGACCACATAACAAAAGATTGGCACATACTGTGTTGGTCTGCTAAGTGGTTATTTGAAGATAAGATTTACAACGCCTCTTGCACCCCAAGCGAAATAGAAAAGGGAGACGATAAAAGGGTTACGCAAGCCCTTTGGAATATGTTGGACGAGGCTGACATTGTAATCGCACATAATTTAAACAGATTTGACCGTAAGGTAGCCCAAACTAGGTTCTTAAAAAACGGGATAGCTCTTCCCTCCCCTTACCAAACAATAGACACACTTCTTCACGCAAGAAAACAGTTTAAAATAACAAGCAACCGACTAGACTATCTAGGTGAGTTTTTAGGTGTTGGAAGAAAGCTAGAAACAGAAAAAGGTCTTTGGGATAAAGTAGAGGACGGAGACAAGGAAGCTATGGAGCGTATGCAAAAATATTGCGACATTGACTGCACGCTCCTTGAAAATGTTTACCTCGAAATGAGACCTTACATTCAACCGCACCCAAATATCGGGTTGTTCATTGAAAGCAACTTTGATAGGGTATGTCCGTCTTGCGGAGGAACGCACTTAACTTACATTGGCGATTACGCAACAACAGTAAACACTTACGACGCTTATAGGTGTGACGACTGTGGAAGCCAAACAAGAGCAAGAAGGGCAAACACTCCCGCAGGAGCAAATCAACACATAACTTCAAGCTTACCGAAATGACATGAAAACATTCATAAAACACATAAAAGCAGATAGAGGTTTCGGCATATTTTGCGCTTTGAACTTTATCGTTTTGCCGAGTATATTTATTTGGCTACACTTCAACGAAGAATCAGTAAACGACGTAATGGAGTCAACTGTACCAAAGGTTTGCCTTGCGGTGCTGTTTACTATTTACACCGTTGCTATAATCATAAGTCACAGAAAATGGGCGAAGCGTTTCTCTTAGGATTTATTTGCGGTTTCTTTAACGCCGTAATGGACGTTATTAAACACCGTTGGGAAAGGTCTGTATTTTCAGAAATAGACAACAAGAAGTTGTTTCTGTTCTTTCACCAAGACGGATGGAAAAACAAGTACGTTGACGAAACGTTTACAACCCGAAGGAACATTCCTGTAACTTTCACAGATGGGTGGCACTTAGCTAAAAGCTTTTTGTTGACCACAGTAACCATATCTATTATCGTAATAGGTTCTCAAAACATCTACGACACAATTTTCTTTGCGCTTATTTGGAGGGTTTGTTTTGGCTTTTCGTTCAGTTATTTCTACAACGTTGGGCTGATTAAGTAAATAGTGCGAATTAAAAACTCTTTATCAAGTATCGCAATACTAAATAATAGCCAACTACTTAGTTTATTATCTTTGCAATTAAGTAAAGCAAAGTATGTCGTCTTCCCCTTTAAATTTTCCAGATTTAGTAGCACCTAAGTCAAAGAAAAAAAGTAAAAAGTACATTCTCGACTACGTAAAAGCAATTTGGTGGAACGAATACCAAGGCGTTGACTTCTATTCTACCGAGCGTAGAAACAGAATGATAGAGAACATTAATTGGTCAACGGGTCAAGAGGACATTACTTACCTTCACGACTGCATAGCCACAGGAGACAACTCTTACTCTCAAATGAACTGGAACGTTGCAAACCCTATTGTAACGCTTGTAAACGACTTTGTAAACCGAACTACCTCAAGAGACTACGACTTAGTTTGCGAGGCTTACGACATCACCTCAAAAGGAGAGTACGATAAAGAACTAGCTAGGCGTAGAGGAAAGCTAAGACTAAAGAAAGAGGCTGCCGAGTTCGCGCAAAACGGAATCCAAATAATGTCGGAAGAGGAAATGGAAACCGTACCCGACACGTTAGAGGAAATAGAAATAGACCTTGAGCTAAACTACAAAGCTCCTTTTGAAGAGGCTTACGAAGGCGCACTTCAGTACGTATTTCAAAACAACAGAGACTATTGGTTAAGAAGAAGAATAGCTTTTAACCTTATGTCCAATCAAATTGCCGCAACAAGAACAGACTATGACGAGTTTGGAAACCCAAGAATAAGAGCGGTACAGATTCCTAACTTCATTTACTCTTATTTTACGGAAGAAGACGCTTCTGATTGGAGATACTTTGGAGAGGTACAAGAAATGGAAATCTCCGAACTTATAAAAGAAACAAACGGAGAGTTCAACAAAGAAGATATTTTTAGAGCAGCTTATATGTCTCAAGGAAAGTGGGGCAACCGCTCTTGGGAATACGGAAAGTACGACGAGTTCAGAAGAGAAGTAGGTTGGGACGACATACAATCTGTAAAAGTTCTTGTGTTAGACTTCATCTTTAGAAGCGCCGATAAGTTCAAGTGGAGAAAAAAGCAAACAGGAAAAGGCTCTACTTACCGCTTTGAAATGGTGAGTGACGAGTACGACGAAAAAGGAAAGCACAAAGTAACAGAGGTAGTAGACAAAACAGTTGAAACAATTTACGGAGGAAAGTGGGTTGTTGAGACGAATTTCATTTACGACTACGGAATGAAAAAGAATCTGTTGCGTAAAAAAATCGACGGTCTTTATGAGTCAAAGGTGCAATGTCCGTACAAAGTTGTTGCTCCTAATATTTTAGACATGAACCTTCGGTCTAAAGTAGAGCAAATGCGACCAATCGCTGAGTTTATGATGTTGCTTGATTTAAAGAGACAGCAATTAATAAACGAGTCGAGACCTTCTGGACTTGCAATCAACTCCGATGCTCTTCAAGGGGCTGGAATGGCTTACGACTCTTACGACGAGGTAGAAGCTCAAAAGATGTTCGACGAGACGGGAACTATTTACTACTCCTTAAAAGACGAAGCAGGGCAACCAATAAACGACCCACAACCTGTAAGGCAGTTGGTAAACGGTCTTCCGCAAGACATTATTGTTCTACAGCAAATGTACGACTACGGTTTACAAAAGCTGTACGAAATAACAGGGTTCAACCAAACCACTTCTATTGATAAAGACGCAGCGGTTGGAATAGAAAAGATAAAGGAGAAAGCACACCAAAACTCCATTAAGCACCTTACAGAAGCTTACACTAAGTTAATAGAAGCAACGGCAGAAAACGTTGTACTACTTGTAAGAGACTCTATTGCTATGGGTTCGGGAATGGATAAAGCCTACTCCAAAGCAATAGGAAAGGAACGGGTTGATATGATTAATCTTACCAAAGACCTCTCGTTAGCTGAGATTGGGGTTAAGATTAACTACCGCCCTACAGATTTGGAAATGGAGCAAATGGAAAGGGATTTAGGAATAGCCCTTGACAGAAACCAAATCTCTATTGACATGGCTATGATTGTAAGAAGGGTATCTAAGCAATCAATAAAGACCGCTGAAAGAGTAATGCAACACCTAATGAAGAAATTCAGAAAGGTGCAACAAGAACAGTCTATGGCTCTGCAACAACAAAACGCAGAAGTCCAATCTCTAGCAGCAAGAGTGGCGGAAGAAGAAAAGAGAAAGACCTTAGAGGCTCAAGCACAAAAAGAGGCGGCTGTTCTAAACGCAGAGTACGACAGAAAAGAACGCTACTTAGAACTAGAGTACGAGAAGAAGAAAGAGTTAGCTGTGTTGGAAGGCGAAATCAAGCAAGACCTTTTAGAAACTGCCAAAGATGGGGAAGAAAGCACCCTTGCAACAAACACCACAAAGGCTGCTAACGGAGGAGGTGGGTTAGGTATGCCAAAAGCCCCCACGGTAAGAACCACCCCAAGACCAGAGGATGATGTCGAAAGAAACATCAGGTCTTAAATATTAAAAGTTCGATTTTCCAATTATTTTACTTACATTTGCCTAACGGTTTGTATATGAGCCGTTGCTACACAGGATTTAATTAAAAGAAACAGATTTATGGATTGCATAAAGTGGAAATATAGACAACTAAAGCAATGGGTTATATACTTTGTTATGTACCGTGCTTTTTGGAAAAAGTTGTGGGTAAGCGAAAGTGATAATTCAAAATGGGAAATATTGCATGATAGCAAAGCCAAAACAGTAGAATTACATTATGTACCTAATGATGATTATAGTATTGATGATGTGAAAATAAAAATGCAATATGACGATTTTGAGGACTTAGTGAAGTTTATGATTATGATTCGGTAGCATGGTACATAACACCAAGCTATCCCATCGTTTTAATGATGGATAGCGACTGTTAGCGCACGTTTTTAAATGTGCGGAATAATCAACTAGCCACTAAGCAAACGTCAAAGAAAGTAACAATGTTCATGTTGAACGCTGCGGCTATTCTAACAACGTGTTCCATTTTAAAGTTAGCCTTTCCACTTTCCATCATTGATATTACGTTTTGTTGAACACCTGAATACCACTCCAACTCTTGTTGGGTGATGTTGTGCTTTTTCCTAAGAAACTTTATTCCCCGCCCAAAAAAGTTATTTGCTACTTGTAGTTTTTGGTCTAGGTCTTGGCTGTCAGCGTCTACGTCTTTCATAAATCTTTATGTTGTATAGGAATAATAACCTGCAAATATAGTAATTATTTTTGCAATAACAACGAGTTAAATTAAAGATTTTGGAAAAAGAAAAGGAAGAATTGTTAATTCGCCAAATACGTGGCGATAAAAACAAGGACGAAAGCATTGAAGATAGTTCTTTGAAAACAGACGAACCCCAAGAAGAAGCGGGTAGTACAAAAACGGTAGACGAGCCAAAAGCAACCGAACCACAAACCGAACAAACCGAAGAATCGGCAGAACAAACCGAACCAACGGAAACAACGGAAAGTGAGCAAGTATCGGATTGGACAGAACTAGCCTCTAAAGAAGGTTGGATTTCTCCTGACGCTAAAGACAAGTACTACAACTTGGAAGAAGACCCCTATATTGCCAAACTCATTGAGTTCAAGCAAAAAGGAATCGACATTCAAGACGCAAACTTTCTTCTTGAGCAGAACGTAGATTACTCATCGTTTGACGTTGAAAATCCTCGCCACGCTATTGAATTGATTACTAAGGAGCTAACGGTAAACAACCCTGACGCAGACCAAGAAGACATTCATTATTTAGTGGAAAAAGAGTTTGGCGCTCTATACGAAAAAGAGCCAATTCAAAGGGAAGACGAGTTAGACGAAGAGTACGACGACAGGCTAAAAGATTACAGACAACGTAAGCGTGACGCTGAAGTTACATCTAAGTTCCGAGCGCGTGAAGCAAGAAAAATGCTCCAAGAGCGACAGTCACAAATGGCAATGCCGAAGGTTGAACAACAACCACAATTAACGCCACAAGAGATTGAAGCTAGAAAAAAGGAGATAACAAAACAAGCTGACGCTGCTCTAAAGGAGTTCTCTCAAATCAAAGTGAACGTAGCAGACCAAGACGTTTCACTTGACGTATCCGACAAGGTAAAGGAGATTAAGAAGACAATGCTAAACGAAGTAGTCTTTGAAAACACCTTCTTTTCCAACTACGTTAAAGACGGAAACATATCTTACCAACAACTCGCAGAAGACTTAATGTGGGCAAATAAAGAGACAAGGGACACGCTTATACAAGCGGCAGTAAATCAAGCCTTGTCAGTAGGAGAAGAAAAAACGGTGAAAGCCTTAAAGAACACGGAATTGCCTACAAAGCCATCTGCGCCGCAAAGCGGAAAGCCACAATTAGAAGGGGCTGACTTACTAGCTTACCAGATAGCACAAAGACGTAGAGCTAACAGCTAACTTTTAAAACTGCACATAAAAAATGGCAACTACTTTTCAAAGAACGGCTACTGTCAGAAACTATTTGAACTCTCAAATTGTTGACTCTAGCTACAGTTCTATCACACTTGACAAACCAGAGGTCGGAGATTCTTTGGTTCGTCCTTATGGACTAGGATACCTTTCTAGCCTTGTATCTATGATTGGGAATAAGAACATTGTTCAAAACCCACACTACTCTCACTCTGAAGAAAACAGGATTCGTGACGTAATCGTTGCAACGGCTTCAGCTGGCCCTGCGGGTGCTGAAGTTATCTTTACTGTTGACTCTTCAAAGCAAGCGACTAACTCTAACTCGGCTGCTCCTGAATATGGAACTTCGGGTAGTACTGTCGTAACAATGCCACAACAAAACGACGTAATCCTTGTTCCAAACGGTTCAGGAGGACACGTTCAGTGTGTTGTTACCTCTACTACAGACGGTTCTAATCAGTTTAAAGCTACTCCAAAAATCACAGGAGAAAACATTCCTGCTGTTACCACTGCGGTTGAAATCGCTATCATCGGTACTCAGTTCGGAGAGTCTTCTTCTGAGCCAAGCGCTGTAAACCCAACGCTTACTTCTTACACTAACAACACTCAGATTTTCCGTAGAAAAGCTAAGGTTAGTGGAAGTGCTATGGGCAACTTGACTTGGTTTGATAACCTTGGAGAAAACGAGAACGAGTCTTATTGGTTCTACGAAGGAGTTCGCACACAAAAAGCTAATCTGTTTAACGACAGAGAGACTTCTTTGCTAGTAGGTGAAGCCACTACCAACACTACCCTTACAGGTATTTCTGGTTTTGGAACAACTAAATCTACAAGCGGTCTAGTTCCGTTTATCGAAGCTAACGGACAACGTGAGCAGTACACAGCAGGTTCACTTGCTTTGACTGACATCGAATCAATGTCTAAGAAACTCTTCAAGCAAAGAGGTTCTACAGAGAACATGATGGTTGGTGGTCACGACTTGATTTTCGAATTTGACAACCTTATCAGAACAAGCGAAGGCTTGAAAGCTGGTGGTGTTCAATACGCTGGAATGGGCGGAGAAAAGAGAGCCGTTGATTTAGGTTTTGATTCTATCAACTACGGTGGAATCACTTACCACTACAAGCCACTTGAAGTAATGACTTCTCCTGAGCTTTTGGGAGCAACAGGTCTTACTTACAAGAACATGGGTCTTGTTATTCCACTAGGAAACGTTGTAGCTTCAATGGACGAGTTCGGAAACGACCGTCAAAACGTTCCTAACCTTCGTATCAACTGCTTGTCAGATGGTAAAGGAGGCTCAAGGGAGTACGTTGAAGTAGCAAGAAACGCTATGGAGACAGATGGTAACGACGAGTTTGTTATCAACTTGCTTTCAGAGTGTGGATTTGAAGGATTCGCTGGACAGCGTTTCGGACAATTCTACGTCTAAACAAAAACGGTTATTTGGGGGAGAGCCGAAATTCTCCCCCTTTTTTTTAAATTAAAGTAAAGAAAATGAAAAAAGAAAGAGGCGCTATATTTGTAGCGGTAGAAAAAAAAGACTTAACTATTAAGCACACAAGCGGAATCAACGTATCTTCTTCCGCAACTTCAATTCCAAGAGTATGTATGGCTTTCTGTCCCGAAAAACAAAGGACAGTAATGATTGGTTACGACCCAATGAAGCCAAGCATTTACGTGGAAGAGTGGGGCGAAAGGTTTAAAAACCTAAACATTAGAGAGGTATCTTTAATCATTGACCCAACAGGAGAGAAGATTCAGATTGCTCAAATGAAAGGTAAGTACGTAAGACCAACAGAAAAAAATCTTATGCACTACCTTAGAATCTCTCCGTTCAACAAAGACAACCACGCTAAAGATAGCGAGTTCAGAGAAGAGCAACCAAAGGTTACTGCTTCTTACTACGAGTTGAACTTTGAGAAACAAGCCAAAACCCGTAGGACTTCCGACAAGGAGCAAACAAAAGCGAAAGCCCTTGTTTACGAAAGTGACTACGAAGCTAAAAAGGCTTACTGTGTTGCAAAAGGAATCAACACAAAAGCACCAGATGGCGCACCTCTTAGTGACGCAGAACTAGAGGATATGTTAGCTTACAGAGCCGAGAAAGACCCTGAAACTTTCCAAAAGGAGTACAATACCCCAGAGATTTGGAACGCTTTCTACATTAGAAAAGCTATCGAAAGAGGGTACTTGTCAGAAAAGGACGGGGGGCGTGTACTTGTTGACTCAACAGGTAACGTAGTGAAGTCTGCTCCTGTATCTCAAAGAGCTATTGACGCTTTAGCTAAAGGTGCTGCAACAAACAACGCCAACGACGCTTACTCTTTAGACACCATTAAGGGGTTTGTGACGGGTAAAAAGGAAAAGAAAGTTGTTGAGCGCCAATCGGACAAAAACGTGCTAGACTCAGCAATTAGTTGTGGCGTTATTGAAAAGCAAGGAGACCTTTACCTTTTTGAAGGGGAGAACCTTGGAAGTTCAAGAACGGCAATCATCAACCGTTTAGATACGGACGAGAAGTTGCGAACTAAAGTAACTAAGCTAGTAGAACTAGAAAGTGAGAACGGTTAAGCAAGCTTATAAAGCAGCTTACGAATCTTTTGAAAGAAATAGGTACATAAGGGGGTACGAGGTTGAACTACCCAAACCCCCACCAATTTCTTCTATTGCCAACTACGGTGAAAAGGACGAAAAAAAGCGCAAATTCCCCTACGCTCCGCTTCCAGATGAGCCAACGCCAAAGCAAAAAGACCAAGAGGTTGAACGGCGACAAAACGGCTTTTGGTTCTTTAACGGTTCAGACCAAAACATCCAATTAGAGTACGTAACAGGGCAACACTATATGTTGCTTCAACACTTTCCAATAGTAAGAGAGGACGGCTCAACGGGTAACGCAGACTTTGTAGACGCACAAAGGGATTGTTACTACGTTTGGGATTTGTTAGAAAACGACCCAAGGTGTTACGGAATGCTACTCTTTAGTGGTCGTCGATTCTTTAAGACCACCTTTGCTGTAAGTACGGGGTATTGGAGAACAACTTGGGGTCACAACCGAAACTTCGGGGTTCAAAGTAAAACTTTCAAAGACGCAAAAGAAACGGTCTTTCGTGACAAGATTGTAAAGGCTTGGCGTAATATGCACCCTTTTTGGCGACCAACAGACACAGGAAACCAAAACCCAACAGACAAAATAGAGTTCACCGTTCCGAGAAAGAAAACGGCAGAAAAGAAAAAGTCACAAGTACTTGACAGTTATATAGTTACTTATCCAAACCGAGACGAAGCAGTGGACGGTACTCGTAACTACACCATGTACCAAGATGAGATAGCAAAAACAGAAAAAGACGTAAACCCCCGAAACAGATACTACGTAGCAAGGGAAACTTGCTCTATGCGAGACAAGGTTGTTGGAAAGTTAATTCTAACCACTACCGTTGACGAAATGGAGAAAAGTTCCTCTCAACAAACAAAGAAACTTTGGGAGGAAAGCAACTACGAGGGAAGAAGTGAAGACACAGGAAGAACCGTAAGTGGTCTTGGGCGTTACTTTAACCCCGCAGACAGAGGGTTTATTATTGACGAGTGGGGATATTCAGACGAAGAAGCGGCTAGGAAACACCACATGGCGGAAAGGGCAGCTAGAAGTGGCTCTGCTCTTTTGAGTTACATTAGAAAGTATCCGTTAAGCGAAGACGAGATATTTTTGGAAAACTCTGACGCTTCTATTGTAGCTGTTGAAAAAGTACAAGAGCAACTAGAACACAACGGCGCTCCACCGCCTATGTACAATCTAGTTTGGGACGAGGTTGATGTATCGGTAAAAGCTGTTCCTGTGGGAGAGCAGTTAGTAGACGGAGATACCAACGGTTTTTTTCAAATAGCTAGTATGCCGTCGGAAGAAGAGCGAAACAACTACGCTTGGAACGGAAACTTTAAAGTGCCTATTGGTCGGGCGATTAAGTTAGGCGTTGACCCCGTCGACCACAAAGCGGTATCTTTTGGAGAGGGTTCAAAGGTGTCGATGTACGGACTAAGGTACGGTAGTGATTGGGTGATTCGGTATTGCACCAGACCCGACAACCCTAACGAGTTTTACGAAGATATGATAAAAGCTTGCGTGTTCTTTTCTGCTGAAATAAACGTAGAGAACCAAAAGCAAGGACTGATAAACTACTTCAGAGAAAGGGGTTACGAGAAGTACATTATTCACAACCCGCTAGAAAAAGACCCAATAAAAAGATTGCAGACGGAAGGTACGCCAACCACAAGCGAAGCTAGACGTAACGAGTGCATGGATAAGTTAGTTATTCACACTTGGGAGAAAATAGGAAAGCAAGCCGACGGATACGGGTTCTGTCCTTTTGACGATTTGTTGGAGAATTGGCTAAGGTTTGAGGCTAACAGTTGGACAAAGTACGATGATACGGTTGCCTCTATGATGGCTATTGTAGCTTGGGAAGTACCAAAGGTTGCTCCAAGGGTGAGAAGTAAGTCACTTCCAAGGCGAAGATTTACAAAATAAAGCCACCTTAGTTTCCTTTGTATCTTTGTAGTACAAACAAACAAAAATGGCTACACAGAGTACGGCAATTACTTACACCACCGCAATAGCTTTCAATTCTGAAACTATTACTTTTCAAGACACCTCCCCTACTTACGGCTCAGGAGATTTAAGTTGGGCAGAAGCAAGCAACGCAATTCTTGTAAAGATTACAGACCCAACAGGAACGGTAAGTTACAACAACACAAACGGTTCAAGTCCTGACGCAACAGGAGTAGACGCAAGTTTCACAACTTCTCTTCCACAAGACGCAGATGGAAACGTTTTGCAAGGTCAGTACATTATTCGCATTACTTATTTTGACGTAAGCGACACAGGGTTATCTAACGCCTACTACAGAGACTATGTTTACACCCTTACTTACTCTCGCCCTGTACACGACATTGATGTAAGCCACAGTATCTTTAACCCTAAGTTCTTCTTAGCAGTTGACGAAACTGATTACGACGTAAACTCTATTACCCCAACAACAACTAGGGATTTTAGAAGGTACAACCCTACAACTATTGGCGGTTACATTCAAAGTACAACTAGCACAATAAACACAAACTCCTTTTACACAGGCACAAACACTATTTACTTAAAGTCTACGTTGAGCTACACCTTTACCGACGGGTATTGGAGTGACGCAAGTGGAACTGCGGTAAACTACACGCTTACCGACATCATAACTACAGCTGCTTTAGATTACGTGGTTAGCGACACAACTTCGATTTGTGATTTCTACTGCCCGCTAAAAGAAGTTTACAACGGGTACTACAACAACAAAACAACCAACGTAGGAAAAGCTAACTCTTACCTTGCTAAGTACGAAGAGGGGTTACACGCTCTTACGATGCTTCAACTTTCTATTGATTGTGGCAAAAGCACAGACATACAAACTTACGTGAACAGACTAACAGAAATACTAGGTGACGGATGCGAGTGTTCTTCTACTAATACTCCTACGCTTGTAACGGGAGTTGGCGTTATCAATAACTTAGAAAGGGTTTACTCTAAAACCACAAGTTCAAACACAACCGCTTACACTTTCTTGGAGTCGGACGCAGCTACAGGAAGTTCAACAAGTTCAAACGCTGCTCTTATTGGATTAACTTACAACAAAGACTTCATTGTAACGGTTGACGGAATAAGTGATACGGGCGGAACTTTCGACGTATCAACGGGTGAATACACATTTAGTTTTACAGTAACAAGTGGTGCTGTAATTCAAGCAATCATAATTAGACCTTAATAACGATGAAACAATTACTTTTAACAGCACTTTTAACTCTTGTATCTTTTGTGGGATTTTCCCAATACAAGAACGTAAATCAAAAGTTGTACTTTGTAAACGGGATTAAGATTGGAGACACGCTTAAAGTTGACTCTGCGGGAATTTACGGTTCAGGGCATTTCTTAAAAATCCAAGACACTACCACAAGTCCTTGGACGGTAATTCGCTCTGAAATTGACGCAACAGACACAAGTTTCTTTAACAGAGTTTCAAACAAAATAACGCCTAAAAATGCGGGAGACACTATTGAGGCTGCTGGATTAGACCTTAACGGTCTTTCTGGGAGTGGTTCGTTCTTAAAGATAGGCAACGATAACCGAGTCACTAGGGGTACTGGTATTGCTACCGACACAAGTTTTTTTAAAAGAACCGCTAACGGAACTATCCAACCAAAAACAGAAACCGACTCTTTGTATCTCGGCTCTAACTTAAACGCTACTGAGTTAAACCTAAAAGGGCAGTTCACTCAAAGTAAAGGAGAGGCTTTTTTGGACAACACAATGGGAGGGCCTAAACTTCTAGTTCTTTCTGGCGCTCACAACGTTGACACTATTGCTTACGGTGGCCCTTTCAGAGCAGAGGTTGGCGCTCTTGTAAACACGCGAGTTGGAACGTTTTTAACTATTGTTGGAACAAGTGGTGTTGTTGACGATTCAGCAGCGGTATTTCTTGATTCCCCGCCTTTTTACCTTAATGGAAACGACACGCTTGGTTCGGGAGATATACTACAATTGTACATCTATAATGAAACTAAGTTTTTAGAGGTATCAAGAAGCGACAACTAATATATGGCTGTATCTGTAAATAAAGTTTACCAAATCTGCCAAGACTTGATTAGAAAGTCACAAAGTGGCGGATACTTTGACGAGACTGTTTTTAACAGGTACGCTGATATGGCTCAACGTGGCTACTTTAACGACAAGTACAAAGAAAACGAGTCAAGCCAAGAAAACGACGACAGCTTACAAACATTAGACGCAAAACCAAGAGTAATTCAAGTGTCAAACGGAGAGGCTAAATACCCAAGCGACTATTGGCACGCTCAGTTCTTTCAACTACCTTACAAAGTAAAAGGTCGTACAATCAACGTGGAAACGGTACAGCCCGCAGAAGCTTCAATGAGATTATCTAGTGAGTTCATCGCCCCAAACGAACAAAACCCTATTTGCGTTTTAAGAGATAGCTACATTCAACTTTACCCAACCACTATTACTCAAGTAGAGTTGTCTTATTTGCGCGAACCAACCCGTCCTTTTTGGAACTATACGGTATCGTCTAACAGAAAGGTTTTCGCAGGGGCAGGAGGAACGGGAACAAACACCAACCCGTCTAAAAAAGTTTTCTTAAACACGGGCAACGTAAACACCACATTAAACATTATTTCTATAAACAATCACGGACTCCACAACACACAAGCCGTTCTTTACTCAGACGAAGGAGGAACAGCAATAGGTGGTCTAACAGACGCAACGGATTACTTTGTTATTGTAGTTGACCCAAGCACTATAAAACTAGCGTCTAGTTTAGCCAACGCAGAAGCAGGTACGGCTCTTTCTTTGTCGGCGGGAGCGGTTGGTACGTCACACAGTTTAACAATAAATGCCGCTGACCACTCCACAGATTTTGAGGTTAGTGAGTACGATTTACCAAAGATAGTAGCAAGAATTTTAGCCCTTATGGGAATAAGCGTAAGGGAATTTGACATAACACAAATAGCGGGAGCAGGTGCGAACTAAAAGGTCATACGCAGAACAAGTCTTAAGGTTGTTACAGCCACGTCTTAAGCCCGAAACCAAAATAAACATTCGGGAAGTGGAAAGTGCGCTGTCGATTGTGCGTGACCAAGTTTCAACCATTTACCTTAACCAAGCTGTGTGGGCAAACGAGCTAGGAATTTTTGGCGACTTTATTTCAAACTACACAATAGAAGTAAAGAGTGATAGTGAACGAGGGCTTACTTACGCCACCCTTCCTGTCCGCCCTCTTGACATCGCAAAGAACTACGGAATATACCAAGTGTTTTCAGCCAAAGATATGGGAGAGCTTTTTATTCCGCTAAGTAATTCCTTTAACTTTTTCTACAACAACGACTTCTCTTCACAGATGGAAGGGTTGAGTGGGTACATCTACGAAGGAGAAAACATTTATTTTCAACCAGCCCAAGAAGAAGGGCAAACGCTTCAACTAAACATTGTAGCCACAAGTGACGACCTTGACTCTTTTGATAACTTCCCTGTTGCTCCGTCTTCGGTGAACGATATTATTAGAGGAACTGTTGAATTAATCACCATTGAAAAGGGGTTAGGAGAAGACATAATTAACGACGAAATAGACCAAGCTTGAGACCTTTAATTGACATAGTAAAAGATTACGCAGTAGGAAAAGGTTACGATTCAGCACACGGATTTGACAGACTTATTCGTTCGGCTATAAAAGGGTTACGTGAGTTAAGCTACGACGTTGACGGAATAAATGTTGAAGACACTTACACACTTGACAGCGACAACACCATTCCAATTCCAAACGATTACATTCGCCACGTATTAGTACGAGGTATTACAAACGGTGGACACGTTGATTTGATTCTTAGTACATCTCGCCCAAAAAAGGACGATTGTGGAGACGACAGATTTACCAACAACAACTGTGAGTTCAAAGGTACTTTTGTAGAGAACAGAGCGGCAGGAAGATTAGAGTTTGGAACGGAGTACACCTTTACAAAGATTTGGATGAAGTACGTTGCCAACCCGCAAAAGGTAGACGGAAAATACCTTGTCCACGAATTTTTAGAAGAGCCTCTTTTGTTGTGGATGGACTACGACTTGGTAAGGTTCAAAGACAGCGTGAGTAGAGGTGAAAAACAAATGCGCCACATTGCTTACGCCAACGCTAAGTCTCACGCAAGAAAAAGATTAAAGACTCGAAGAAGAGAAGAACTACAAGCCTCGATTAGACGCAACAGAAAACGATTCAAAGGTTGAAAGAAGAAACAAGAGTTTTCACTGGCGGGATTACAGATATAGATGATTTGCAGGGAGAGGTGTGGATGCCTACGACTATATCTCCTGAATATTATATGGTATCAAATTTAGGAAGAGTAAAAAGTCTAAAAAGGACTATAGTTAGGAATAAAATGGGTAAGTTTCCAGTTGACGATAGAATATTATCGCAATCTTTTGATAAAAGAGGTTATCCTAAAGTGAAATTAAATTTTAAAAAAAAGAGTGTCACTAGGAGAGCGCATAGAATCGTAGCTGAGGCTTTCATACCCAATCCAGATAACAAACCGCAAGTAAACCACATAAACGGAATAAAGTCTGACAATAGGGTTGAGAACCTAGAGTGGGTTACTAATTCAGAAAACATACGCCACGCAGACGAAAATAAATTAAGGGTGTCTTGCTATAAGCCCGTTGTTAGGGGAGACGGCGTTGAATTTAAATCTATTTCAGCCGCAGCTAGGGGTACTATTAATGGGAATGCATCAAATATATGTCAATGTTGTGAAGGCAATATAAAAACATCATCTGGGTATACTTGGAAATATAAATAATGGCTCAGAAAGAAGAAACTCGTATATTTAATGGAGGAATGAACAAGGATGATTCGCCTCGCTTTCTACCCAACGGAGATTGGATAGACGCTTTAAACGCTTCTGTTTTAAATAGAGAAGGTACGGGCGGAGATATTGTTACTGAGATTGGAAACGAAGAAATATCGCTTTACCGAAGCTCAGGCGCTACAACTTACTCTTTACCCTCTGGAACAAACACTACAATAGGAAGCGTTGACGACCCAGTAAGAGGACATACTTATTGGTTTGTACACAACTCAAACAACAAACATGTAATACTAAGATACGAGTACGACACAAATATTGCAAGACTTGTCTGGGAAGATAACTCTTACGCCCAATCTTACAATCAATTTAACCTAAATTTTATAGGAAGCTTCTTAAGCACAACCGCCTATTCAAAGGGAGATATAGTTTTAGATAGTGGTTCGTATTATACTTTATTGAGGAAAAAATATATATCTCAAAAAACAATAACAGCCTACAATAATTACACAGATTTAATAACATTAGGTTTCTCTCCAAATTATTACAAAACAGGAGACAAGGTTGTATATAGCGATAACGGTGGTAGTGTTGGTGGGTTAACTGACGGAGATACGTACTATGTAATATCTGTAACAAGTGCTACTATAAAGCTAGCAAACTCTTTTGCAAATGCTATTGATGGTGTCGCTATTGATTTAACTGGAAGTTTAAGTGGTTCACCAAATTTGGTACACGTAAACGAGGTAAATGATGGTAGTTGTTGGGCTAATATAAGCGACACGCTTAATTTTAGTTCAAGTTTCCAAATAACTCATGCTGTTGTTGTAGAGCAAAACGAGCGAGTATATCTTATTTGGACAGATAATAACGAACAGCCATCATTTCTTGAGGTAACATCTATAAACAACCTATCCCCATATCCATATTTAGATAGAAAATTTATTGACTTATACGCCTTTCAACCTCAGCATCCAATGGTTTGTACTATTGGTACTGACTCATCAATAGAGCAAAACAGCATCGCTCAAAAAATATTTCAGTTTAGATACGCTTGGAAATTTAAAGATGGAAGAACCACAGCTATGTCTCCATCCTCTAGGTTGCCACTACCATCTAAATACTTCTATGAAGACATACACACAGACAATAAAATAGATATTGAAATACCGCTACCTCACAATCACGAAAATAATATAGTAGAGCAAGTATTGGTTTATGCGAAAGAAAACGGAACAAACAATACTGGTGATTATTACTTGACGGAGGTTTTAGACGTAGAAGATGAAACTGTTTCAGAATACGACTCCCCGTACTCAGATAGGTATTTGTGGTATATTTCAAAATCATTTTACAACAACTCAATTACATCTGCTGTGCCTACGACGGTGCAAAATCAAGTTCAAGATTTTATACCCGTAAAGTCTGCTACATTAGCAGTTGTAGGGAATGGTAGAGTTTTATTAGGCAATAATACAGACGGATATGATTTTGACTTATCTAATTTAGATGTAAACTTTAGCGCAATAACCACTTTAAACCCATCAAACTTAGCCTCTAATTCTGGCGCAAAGGGGCATTTTAAGAAAAATAGTAGATACCCATTTGGGATAGTGTACGGTGATAGAAGTGGTAGGCTTACGAATGTTTTAAGGAATGATACGATGTACTTAGACACCCCTTATTGGAATTTAGCTAATAGAGGGGAGGTAATGTGTAAAATGACAATCGCTCATGCGCCTCCCTCTTGGGCTGAATTTTGGTATCCAGTTTTTTGCGGAAACCAAACCACAGATAAATATATACAATCTGCTGCTGCCGCTGTTACAGACCCAGATTTAAGATTAGAAGACCCTAATGAGTACGCCGATAAAATAGATTTTCCGTCTTACACCTATACTTTCTCTAATGGTCAATATATTAGAGTAATAGAGGATTTTAGCGCATCTAACTATATGCCTTCATCAAATGGTATATCTCAAATATTAAAGAGTAACCCAGACGGGACAGAGCCATTTGAGATTAGGACTAATGGGTTTTCAGACTTTACAATCAATCCAAACACATCGGATATGGTTGAGGTTTTTTCTTTGTCAAATAAAGACCCAAATCAGCAGGTTTGGTACGAAATGGGGTGGGCTTTTAAAATTGAAACAGATGAAAACGGGAATAGGGTTCACGGTGGAACTAATAGCTTTTATACCAACGTAAAAAATTATACAGACACGGAGTTTTCTATAACTGGTGTTTCGGGGGGCAGCAACGACATACTCACCATAGGTAGCAACACACTATCAACAGGCGATGCTATTTTATATAAAGACGGCTCGGGGGCAATATCAGGATTAATAGACGCTACTGTTTATTATGTTATTGAAAACACATCTACTACAATAAAGCTTGCAGATAGTGAGTCAAATGCGGATTCTGGTATTTCTATAACTGGATTAAATTATTATGGGGCTGGGTCTTATATTGTGGGGGAGACAGACATTGTTTCTTGCCAATCTCAGATTATAGGCGGTGCAAACGCTCAGGATTGTGTTGTTGTTTTAGACCAATCGGATTCATACTCAATAGACATAGACTTCTATGAGCAAAGTCTTGCTAAAACCCCCATGATAGAAAGTATGGATATATTTCCATTTAAGAACTCTAAAATATCCGTTCAAGGCAGACCAAATTTAGTCAACAGTAACTACAAACAAAATATTAGGGAACAAGAGATAGTTTACTCAGAACCCATAGTTGACAACACTGACTTTTTTGGGGCAAACAGATTTTTCGACGGAAGTTTCAGCGATTCGTTAAACAACGCTTACGGAGACTTAACCGTTATGCACTCTGACGGAAACGAGTTATTTTGTATTCAAGAAACAAAGGTCGCAAGGATATTAACTAATAAGAACCTCCTTTACACAGCTTCGGGAAGTCAAAGCCTTAACGTGCAAGCGGATACACTTCTTTCAGAGCCTCAATATTTCCCACAAGACTTCGGCTGTCAAAACCCAGAGAGCTTTTCAGAATACGGTGGTGTTAAGTTTTGGGTGGACAGATTAAGGGGTGCTGTTTTAATGAGCGCTGCGGGCGAAGTAAAAAACATTGCCCAAATAAAGATGTTAAGTTACTTTGAAAACAACTTAGCTTATCCCTATCCGTACAACGAAAACTCTGACACTTTCGCCAACGGAAACAAAATATACAGTGGTTACAGCATTAGAGACAACTCTTACTACATAACCCTTGACGCTCACAAGTTAATAAAAAGAAATGTTTCCACAAGCGGAACAGAGTACACAATAACAATGACCGCCTTAGATATAGAAGATGGTACTTTTGATAGGCTTGTGGATATAGGTGTTGTGCCTATAAAGAGCGAAGTCAACACTTACGACATTGTTTGGGAGGGATTAACAATAACATCTAGTGATTCATCTGCAAAAACAATAACGGTAGACAGCGGTGTTTCCATTGGAACTATATTTGCGGGTCTTATATATGTTCCTTTTGTTCAAACCATTTCCTTTTCAAAGGACAGGGGAAGGTGGATAAGCAGACACAGTTTTACGCCTGAGTGGATGAGCAGCAGTGGTAACAGCTTAGTTAGCTTTGTTGATGGAAAGTGTTACGTTCACAACCTAACAAGCTACCAAACGGCATTTTTTGGCACTAAATTTAATTACGCAAGATACTACGGTTCTGACCCCGCTGGCGCTTTGGACGACACGGTAAAAAACTTGTTTGTAGAGTTTCCGTTTAACCAAGAGCCTAACATTGTAAAAGAACCAATCACAATAGCCACAGACTCTAATCAAGTATTCAACATTGATTACGCTGTAAACGAGTCAGAGCAAATAACGGACAACGAAACAACAGACTACGAAGAATTTGAGGGTTACTATTGGTCTCCTATTTTCAAAGACAAAACAACACCTGTGGTTACTTATCCGTTACTAGAAGGAGACTTAGTAAAAGGCAAGTACTTAAAGGCAAGGTTAAAGGCAACAACGGATGGAAACCAACAAGCTTCTATATCTTCGGTAAAGCTAAAGTACAATAATAGTAACCTAACTTAAAAAGGGTTATCTTTGCAACAGATGTTTCGCTTATTTAAAAGAAAGCCAAAAGGCGAAGAAGTTTTGTTAAAGAAACTTTCGGAAGGAAGGGGTCTTTTGTGGGACAGAATAAACGAGCTAAAGGAGCAACTACAAAACGTTGAAGGCGCTGTAAAGCACCACACAAAGGAAATGGAAGAAATGTTTCCAACAACACACCACCTAGAAAACGGGCTTTACACAAGGCAAGTGTTGATGCCAAAGGGAAGTTTTGTTGTTAGCTTCATTCACAAGCAAAGCCATCCGTCGTTTTTTCTTTCGGGCGAAATGGACGTGTTAAACGACAAAGCAGAAATAAAAAGAATAAAAGCCCCAATGACAGTACAAACAGAAATAGGCACACAAAGAGTGGCTTATATGCGTGAAGACTGTGTTTGGGCGTGTGTCTACAAAACAGACGCTAAAAATATAGAAGAGGCAGAAAGGGAAGTTTATACAGAGAACTACCTTGAATTGCCACAAAGTGTAATTAACGAAAAGATTCTATTATTATGGCAGGAATAGCATTAGGACTAAGTTCAGGAACTGCATTAGCAGTAGGACTAGGTTTAACTGGTGCAGCGGGGCTTACTTTGGCGGGCACTAAAATCGCTGCAGGCTCAAAGCAAAGAAAAGAAGGTAAACGACAAAGGCGGGAAGCTATGGACTTGCAGGTAGCCAACGCAATCAACGAAGCAGAAGCAGCGCAAGGAAAAGCAGCACCTACTACCATGGGTTTGATTAGCGCTTCTAGTCAAAACTTAGAAGAGTTGCAAAAGACAGGTTCGCGAGTTCTTTCGGGCTACGAAGAAATGGCAAGGGAAGGATTACCCGAAGAGGCGTATCTAGCTCAACAAGAAGCCATTGACAGAAGTGCTTCAATGGGGGTTCAGTACCTTCAAGGCTCAAGGGCTGGTATACGTGGTATTGGAAGCCTTGCTCAAGGAACAATAGACGCTTACCGACAGCTAAACGCAATGGACGCACAAGCAAGGTTGCAAAACAGACAAACTTATCTCAGCGCACAAGCACAACAACAGCAACTAGAGAACCAAGCAAGGACTCAATTCGGAACTGCGCAACAACAAGAAGCTCTTCGCCGTGAAGGATTAATGTATAACCTTTACGGAATAGGTATGCAAAACATTATTAGCGGTATTGAGAATCAAGGAGAAGGTGCGGCTCAGGCATTAATGGTTGGCGGTAATGCGGCTCTTACCGCTAATCAAGCTGGTCTGATTGGAAATGGGTCTACGCCACAAATGAATCCATATTATAACGTAAGCGGTAATATGCCAACAAAACCATTGCCGACAAACCTTGGAAGTACAGGTCAAATGCAACCAGTCTTAACAATTAGATAGTATCATGTCAGCAGGTTTAAGAGTATTAGAAACACGAGACCCACAGGGTTTAACCTTTAGTGATGTAACGGATAGGCTAAAAGAATTGCGAGAGCAAAAACAAAAAGAGGCAGAGGCGAGGGGAAAGCAAAGGTTAAAGGACATTGAGGCGGTAAACAACGACTTAAAAACTCCGTTCTTTAGAGACCAAGTTTCAAGCCACGTAGATGAATATGTTGCAAACAGATACGAGGTAGGGGACACCGAGCAAAAATCTCAAGCCGAAAAAATGGTTCTCCTTAACATGATGAATGGTTTAAGGGAAATAGATAATAATTTATCCGCAGCCGTAGCAGACTCAGAAGTTGACTTTGGTATTTATACAGACGATGTAAACGCAATAATGAGTGGAACTTCTGACTTACCTAAAGACTTACAAGCAATAGAAAAAATTTACGAATACATACAGTACGGACGAACACAGGCTGAGAACATAGAGGACGCTTACAAGTCATCTAACATGAGGCTTATTGCTTCTGACCTTTTGCAAGCGCAAGAAAAAGAAAAGGGCAACACCGTAAATGTAGACGGAAAAAACTTTGTTCAAATAGTTCAAAGACTAGACGAAGAAAACGTAAGAGATTTATCTAACCTTTTATCAACAAGAGTTGGACTACAAAAGGGTTACGAAAACCAATTAGGTAGACCAATAACCGCAGAAGAGTTTAAAGAGCTAACGTATAACGACTTACAAAAACTTCTTCCGCTTAAAAAATATGAAACCTTAACTGGTCCAAGCCCAAAGAAAGACGACAGTGGTAGTGGTTTAGACTCAGGATTCCAAATAGAAGAGGGGGAAGAAGATGTTAGGTTAAATTGGGAAGACGCTAAAAGAAGCGGTTTTGAGAGCGTCAAAACAATTAACCTTCCAAACGCAGACGCAGTTGCGGATGTTAGTGTTACAGTTGACGCTGTTGGAATTCCTAACGAACCCGCAAGTGAGGATAACCCAATAGTTCCAAAGAGCGGTAAGATTACAAGATTCACCGTTGGAAAAGAGGGGGATAACATCGGAAAGCCTGTGGCTATTGTGGAAATTCCAGTAAGCGTTGAAGGGGTTAAACAAATACAAAAAGTGGAAGTACCTTATAATGACATTAAATCTAGCTTCAAGCAAGGTGTTCGCGGTGAGAAAGGTGTAACTGAAAAAGATAAGAACAACATCATTGATTCGCTTGATAGTTGGGAGTCTAGGGTTAAAAAGGAAATGGCTAAGAATAAGTTAGACAAGCCTAAATATGAGAAAGCTTTCTCTGCTCTTGCTGATATAGCCATGAGCGATTTAACAGATGCCCAAAAGAGCGAGGAGTTCAAGAAAATACTCCCTAACGCAGATGTGAGTTATGTGTCTGGAATAATGAATGACATAAAAATAAACGGAGAGAGTTATCCTTTATTTACTGGCGGTATGTTTAGAGATGCAAAACCCGTTAGCGGTGAAGATATGTCTGACGCTGTTAAAGCTATTTACGGCGCGGGTGTAGACATGGACGCAGTTAACTCTCGTCTTAGTGGTGAGTATAAAGGCGAGTACACAACACCTGACGGAGAAGCGATAGAGGGTTGGGATGATTTGTCAGACTCAGAAAAGAAAGAATTGATTGATTCTGGTCTTGTTGTTGAAAAGAAATAAAATATGGGTAAGCAAAGTGCACAAGAACTGCTAAAAAAAGCAAGAGAGGGAAATCAGAGCGTATCTGCTAAGTCCTTATTAGAGGAAGCTCGAAAAAAAAAAGAAGAACCATCTTCGGAATTACCTTTACAATCTCAAGAAGAAGTTTCTGTATCAGTTGGGGTTGAACCACCAACCACTCAAGGAGACACTACCGCAGAGCAAGGTAAGATAGAAATACCATCTGTTATAGCCCCTGTTGAATACAAAGAGGCTGACTTTGGAAACGTAAACCCTGCGGCTCTTTATGGGGACTTTCAAGCAAACGAAAGGTCTTTAGGGCAAATAAACCAAACCCTATCAAAATACGAGCAAGCACAATCCCAAGTACGAACCGACGATATTTCTTTCGGTAGAAATACTCAAGCTGATTTATCGTCAGAAATATCTCAACTAAAGAAGGATAGGCAAAAAATAATGGAACAACAGAAAAATCTGTCAAACAGATTACTAAATCCTGTTGTTAAGGAGGCGAGTCAGTTTTACTTAAATGAGGACGGCTCTGTAAAAGAGCAGTACTACAAAGAGAACTTCTACGGGATGAAAGTTCCAAACGTAGAGAAAATAAACGAACTTGTTGACGAGCGAATTGAAGATAAAGGGCTTCGAGTAAAGTTAGCCGAAAAGATACAGGGCGATATTGACTTTAACCTAAACATAGACCAAGAAAAGTTAGCTTCTTTGGCAAAAGAAAAAATAAAGTCAAAGATAAAAGATATTCAAGGTGAGAGGGAGGAGCTATTTGAAAGCCAATATGGTAAGGATGTTTCAAACGCTTACGCAAGCGCACTGCGAGAAATAAAATCTGTTTCAGATATTTACGGTGACGAGTACAAGGAAAAGGCTATAGAAATTGATAGTGAACTAAAGCAAATAACCACAGACTACGAAGCGTACTCAACCGAACTAAAAAACAAGGAGTACACCACCCAAGAGGAGGTAGACCAAGCGAACCAACTTTTACAAAAAGCTTACGGCGATTATCAGAAAAGCTATTCAGATGCGGTAACTAAAAACGCACAACTACTCAACGCTTACAACGCAAAAATAAACAAACGCGCACAAGAGGTTCAAGCTATTTACCAAGAAAAGGTAAACCAAATGGCGGAACAGTTTGGTAAAGATAACCCAATCCCACCAGAGCTTATTGACAAAGCTTATCAAGAGGCTTTATCGGAGCAAATGGCTAAAGTAAGGGAGGTGAAAGAGTTTGTGGTTTCGCAAGGGGGATTACCTCTTAGGTTTGGTACTTCAACCCTTTCATCTTTTGGGTCGTTCATTGAAATGGTTGGAGCTACATTTGGAGGAGATGGGGAGACAGGAAAGCAAATGCAACAGTACTTTCAGCCCGCAGTTGACCCGATTAAAGGATTTAGAGACCTTACTCTTTACAACCTTGTAGAAAGTTCGGGTAATTTAGCGGGTTCTATGATTCCTAGCGTTGTGGCTAGTGCTGCTGCTGCTGCCACAACAAGAAACTTATCAACATCAGCTAGGCTTTTATCCACCGCCTTAGCTGGCTTTACATCTGAAACAGCAGACTTAATGGCTCGTTCTTACAGAGACGCTTTAAAGAGAAGTGGTTCTGTAGAGGAGGCTAAAAACGCTGCGATAGAGACCTTTAATTCTCAGTTGGTCTTAACCCCCGCTTATGTTCCTAGTGCTCTTCCCTTTGTTGGTGGAATAAAGCGTATAAAAAACCCCATGTTACGATTTGGTGCTAACGGGCTGTTGGAGTACACAACAGAAACTTTCCTTCAAGAATACCCACAAAACATAATGGAGAGAGCTATTGCTGAGACGGGTGAGTACGAGAGCGCTCCTTCGTTTGCTTCACTTGAGTCTCTTCAAGAAACAGCAGCAAACACTTTAGCAACTATTCCTTTCGGCGGAGCTACTGCTGCTATAAGTAGCGAATCAACAGTAACCCCAACTCCTGACCAATTTATTCAAAACTTAGAAAAAGTTTTAAGAAACGAGGGAGGGGATGCCGCAAACAGATTGATAACTGAACTATACTTAGGCGGTAAGATAACCGAATACGAAATGGGTATGTTGGTTTCTATATTAGAAGATATAGACATAAACAATTCCGAGCAATACAACGCAATAAGATACAGGAGGGATATAGTCAACGAGGCTATTAGTAATGAGCCTGACGAGGCTAAGAAGAAAAAGATGAAGAAATACGTTAAAGCTTATGACGATATACTTGAGCGTATTTTAGGCGGTGAGGAAGTAACAATACCAAAGCAAAAAATAGGAGGGCAAGAGTATTATTCAGTCCCAAATAATCCTATTTCATTTTTAGATAACTTAAACAAAAAAGACAATGAAAAAGTACAGCAAAAAGACCAAGAGTTGCGGGAGCAAGAAGGTGAAGTCAAAAAAGAAGAAGAGCGGATACGGCAAGAAGAGCAAACTAGGGTTTTAGAAGAGTTTGATGCCGTTGAAGATAATGAAACTGTAACCATTACGTCTAAAACATTAGAAAAAATACCTGAACAGTTTAGAGATAGGGCTGAGAAGGTAGAAGGCGTAGAGGTAGAAACAAAGAAAACATTTCTTGGAATACCTTACGGCAAGGCTGAGTCAATTATTGTTGGTGATGGTTACAGGTACAACGCAACAGGCGAAGAGATAAGAAACGCCATAAATCAAGAAGAGCAAACTATTGTAGCAGATGAAAAAGCGAGTATCAAAGAACCCGTGCTGGAAAAGCCACAAGATGGTGGGGTTCAAAAAGAAGGGGAGCAAGAGAGTCCCCAATTGCGTACCGAAAAAGAAGAAGTAACAGAAGATGCCAAAGAAACGCCAAAATCTGAGGTTACTGGCGATAATTTGGAGGAAGAAACTACGCTAGAGCAAGATATTAACAATATTGGATACGAAAACCCATTTAATCCAAGAGAAAGGATTATTAATGACGAGTCCACTGTTGAGGTGGGTATTTTTGAAGGTGATATTTTCTTATCTAGTATTTTTGCCTTAAATAAGGGTAAGGGTGCGGGGCAGCGCGCACTAAAAAAGGTAAAAGATATAGCGGATAAGCACGGAGTAAAAATAAGACTAAACCCTGTGCCGTTTGGAG
>Ga0208898_1000372_pt1 | contig 35277 bp, 47 predicted proteins | sample VirMetDEL_Mar_4_FD_184513 | JGI IMG/M metagenome (GOLD analysis project Ga0208898, IMG submission 184513) | Aqueous microbial communities from the Delaware River and Bay under freshwater to marine salinity gradient to study organic matter... | ecosystem: Environmental > Aquatic > Marine >... | reverse complement strand
GCAGCCTACCGTGCAGCCACAGCCCGCTTGGCCAAGTATCGTCTAGCAGATGGTCGCCCCGAGCTGACTGAAATGCAGCCCACGGGTGAGCAGGTGTTCAACGAGGAGACTGGCGAGATGGAAGCTGTGATGGCGGAAGTCATTGTGCAGACAGCCATTGATCCGCTTGAGGCAACCGTTGAGCAGATCACCTACGACGATGAAGGCAATGCCACAACCGAGACTGTGGACAATCCCCTGATCGTTGCTGACGATGCAGAACGTGCTGCTGCACAGGCCGTGGTGGATGCCACGCCGCAGGAAGTGAAGGACTTCTAATGGAACAAAGGGTCATCATAGGCGCTTTGGTTGCGGCTGTGATGGCCATTTTGTCATGGATGGCCAACACTACGCTTGAACTAAAGATGGCTGTGCAGCGTCTTGAGATCATCTTGCTCGACGATGCAATGAAGAAGTGAGATTGAGATGGAATTGTTCAAAACATTTTGGCCAGTCATTGTGGCATTCGTTGGCTTTTTGGTTTGGTTGATTCGTCTTGAGTCTCGCTCCATTGAGAACACCAAAGAGATTAAGCGTCTTTGGCACCAGCGTCGGGAAGACCTTGAGTCTTCTCGGCTTGCTCGGGAAAACACCAACAAAATACTAGAAGAAATTCAGCGCGATATTAAAGCGTTGATTGGAAAAGTTGGTCAATGATTGATCCGCTCACAGCCTTGTCTGTAGCGACAGCGGCTGTCGGGCAGATCAAGAAACTACTTAACGATGGACAAGAGATTGGCGGCGCGCTGGCAAAGTTTGCTGGCGCTGTTTCTGATGTAAATCGTGCTGCTGAGAAGGCTAAATCACCAACAATCTGGAAGACTTTAACTGGGTCGGCAGAAGAAGAGGCCGTTCAGATATTTGCTGCGCAGAAGAAGTTGCAGCAGATGCGCCGTGATGTTGAGACTTTAATTAGCTACACCTACGGCCAGAAGGGTCTGGATGAATACAAAGAGACGCTACGCAAAGTCAAAGCCGAGCGTCAAAGAAACCAATATCGCAAAGAAGAAATCAAAGATGCTTTGATCTTTTGGTCTGTAACCACAGTCATTGTGCTGTGCGGTTTTGTTGGGTTGGCCTTTGTGATATACTTTATCGGAAAATCTCAAGGGAAGTGGTAGCATGATTAACCAAGCTGGCATTGATTTAATCAAGCGTTGGGAAGGCTGTAAGCTGAAGGCTTACAAGTGTTCTGCTGGTGTTTGGACTGTAGGTTATGGTTTGACTAGCCGTGCTGGGTTTATTGAGGTCGGCCCTGACACTGTTCTTACTCAAGAAGAAGCTGACTGGTATCTTGAGAAGGTCGTTGATGACTTTGCCTCTAAGATTAGCCCAATGATTACTGCGCCAATCAACGAGAATCAGTTCGCTGCGTTTGTTTCTTTGGCTTACAACATTGGCGTTGGCGCATTCCAAAAATCTTCAGCCCTTCGTCGCTTCAATGCTGGCCAGATTATGGAAGTGCCAGCAGCTATGCGCATGTGGAAGAAAGCTGGCGGGAAGGTAGTTCAAGGGCTGGTGAATCGGCGTGAGGCAGAGGTGAAGTTGTTTCTGACTCCTGTGGTTGAGAAACCAGTTGCCTCTCAGGGCCGCTCTAAGCCCACTCAGAGCCGCACTGTGCAGGCTTCGGTAGTGCAGGGTGCCTCGGCTGTAGGCGGCGCTGTAGGCGCTCTCAATGCGTTGGACGGCACGGCCCAGATTATTGCTTTGGTTGGGTGCATTCTCATTGCATTGCTTAGCATGTTTATCTTGAGGGAAAGATTGAAGGCATGGGCTTCGGGTTGGCGCTAAGGTTTAAGCTGTGGCTCTACGCCGCTGGGGCAGCATTGGTCGCTATCGGCGCGGCCTACTTGCGCGGAAGATCAGACGAGGCAGGAGCAGAACATGAGCGAGAACTCAACGAGTATGTGGAAACGCGCAAGCGCATGGATGGTATTGACCCCGACGCTGGCGCTGACTTCTTGCTTGAGCGTAAACGAAAGCGCAATCTGTGACGGGACGCTGCGCCTTCGTGATGCTCACACCACTGCCCTGTTAGAAGATGCAGGACAACGTGCAGTAAAAACTGGTGCCGCACTTATTGCCTCTATTGATGCTGCTTGTGAAGATGTGTAAAACGATTTGGCAGGGCGCATTTACCTAAACCAATTACTCTTTTTGCAAACTCTAATGCGACGGGGTGACTCAGGTTGGTGCAGGTAATGGTCGAAGCTACCGAATGCGCTACATCCGACATACTTCACCGCGCCCTGCACGATTACTTTTTCCCTTTCAGTTCTTCAATCGCTTGAGCCAGCCTTAACTCTGATGCAAGTCCCCGTGCAGCCATCGATAGAAGAAATTCATTACTGGCCTCCAGTTCTTCGATATATTTCAGCGCATCTGCTGGCGTTCTGCTCTGACCTAAGGCTGACATATCGGCCAGTCTTTCTTTAAGATTGCTCATCATTTGTCTCCTCGAAGTAAACATCGGTCATGTAGTCAGCGACACACTCGGCCACTGTCTCATACTTGTTGTCCATTGTTTTCTTTACCCAGAAGTCGCGCACCTCTGGTGTCATGTGGGTAATCAACAACTCGGCCATCGTCCCTGACTTGAGATAAAACTTCTTGAGGTAGTTGGTTAGCTGCCGAGTTGGTGTGTCTGGTGTGGTTGGGCTTCTCTTTGGCACAAACTTGGGAATGAGCCCACGTTGGCGTGCGTTGTAAATGGTGCGGGTTACTCCATCGCGTGATCGGCCTAGCTTCTTGGCGATCTCCTGCGTGGTGTATCCTTCTTTGAAGAGTTTGATTGTCTTGTATCGCAGCGTGTCTGTTCTGCACAGCGCCTCTGGGTTTGTGTCTTTGTTCTCATGGACCTTGATGCCATAGGCCACCGTTGAGTTGTCTCTGCCTAGAAGTCTGCTGATCTCTGCGATTGACATGCCGTGTTCATGGCACTTGTGCATTAGTTCTTGCCGCGCTTCTGCAATGTTTATCTTGCGCGATCTACCCACCAGTTCTTCTGGCGTGATGTTGTATTGGTTTGCTATCTCCAGAATAAACTGTTCGTGGTCAGCCACTCTTCGCATCGGTGTTCCTTTCTATGATATGAAGAAGAGCGATGCACTCTTCGATGTATTGCTTTAGGTTTAGTCTGTTGCGCCGCTCGGAATCTTCTTTGAGAACCTCTAGCTTTCGGTTCAGTGTCTTCATTGCGATCTGTGCTGTTTCGTTCATCGCTCACCTGTATAAAAAAGGCGGGACCGAAGCCCCGCCAGTTAGAGGCAGACCCTCTGGAGAACCGTCCTAGAACGGAATCTTGTCGTCGTCTAAGAAGTTGGATGGCGCTGGCTCAAGGCTTGCGCTCTGCTGCTGCTTGTCGCTGACATTGAACGTCATGTATGGCTTGCCATCTTTCATCTTGCGCCAAGCTGCAAGGCGACGGGTATCATTGAATGGGCCAGTGTAATCTGGCGCTGCGTCGTTGCCCTTCTTGTCGTTCTCGAAGAGCGTGCCAATCTTTTCATAGACCTCGATGATGGTCTTGCCATCACGCGTCTGATCTTTCACCAGTGTGACTTTGCGCTCGATGCGGTTGTCGTCGATCTTGCCTTGAAGGATTAGCTTCTGCGTGTCGAATGGTGCAAAGGCTGCGCCACGATTGGTGTTGTCATAATCTGCCATGCTTCTGGCTCCTTGGTTGAGTTAGTGGGGCGGTTCGTAGCTACCCGCCGCCCCTGTCAGGCTTCTCAGGCGTCCAAACCTAGCTACGAATTGGAAGTCGTTTGAATATTGCAACGATGTCAAAGAAACATGTTACGTCTAATTCTTCATGGTCAAAGATCAGCCAGTATTGGCTACCTTTTTTTTCTATGGCGCGCAGTTTGCCAACGTCAGTAAGTGTTTGTTCATCTTTGTCCATAAAGATTGCAAGGTAACTGTCTTGGCATTCCTCAGCTAATAGCCTGATGCGATCATCTATATCTACCATGCAGGGCCTCCCTTGCTGTCTGCTGCATATTTGTTTCCGTCCATCTCGCCAAGGAATACATCAGCATTGAAGCCAAGATGCGAGATAGCTTTGGTCAGGCCATCAGTGATTGCCATCTTGGGTGCATCTTCTGCGATGCGTCCTTTGGCTGCGTCGAAGAACTTCCGACAGCCAGAGAACGGGCCAAATATATTTTCTTTGTTGATGGTCCAGATGCTAACGTCAGCGATTACTGCTGTGTCACCATTGGACAGGTTGATAAAGCGTGTTTCGTTGGTCCAGCCCCAGCCCTGACCGACTGGGCCAAACTGCTCAGTGACGCAGCGGATTTGATATTGCGGGTCGATGGCAGTGAAGCTGCGCTGACCGAAGCTGATTTTCTTGAGATACTTGGGGTCAGACTTGCTGACTTTGTTCCAGAGTTCCAGTGTCATGGTTACTTCCTCTTGGTAATGCGCAATGCGCCGCGCTTGTCACGCTTGACTGTTAGAAGGTCGCAATAGACTTCCCGCTCATTGCTGCCGACCATTGCTTTCAGGTCTGCTTTGGCTGCCCCGAATACACGCGCAGCTTCTTCGTGTTCGATATAGGTGTGGGCGGCGTCCACGAACGCATTGTCTTTCGAGGCATCGCGCTTGACCATGTTATCAATCTGGATGTTGTCGGTGGACAGAGAAGGTATATCAATTCCAACTGGCTCTTGGTCGCGGACAACATAACCCCAGAAGTCTGACACCACTGCCCACATTGAATTGAAATACTCTTCGTCGTAGCGGACAAAGCATGACTCCCACTTGTTGTTGCCGAAGATAACAGACAGCCATACGCCATCAGCCTTGGCTAGATGTGCATAGGTTTGAATTTGTGGCATGTAATACTCGACCACATTCTCCATGCTGTTCATTGCATTGGTGTGCTTGGCCTCAACGATTGCGCCATTCCACATGCCATCGACCGTGCCCTTGACTGGCACTGATCCGATCTGCTTTGCGTATTCATATTGATGGTTGATAATGACTGCGCTTTGCTCTTGCTCAAACCATTGCAGGTTAAAGTTCTCAGTCCATACGCCAAGCTGCACGGCGATGTTGCGGCTAAGGTCTTCGCTCTCGGTGCGGCCAGTCTTGATCTGCCAGAGTTCAAGCCAGTTACCCTGCATGATTTTCACACAGTCAGACCCACCGATAAATCCGGTTCGTTTCATTTCAGTTCTCCGCTTTTTTGCTTGAGGCTAATTGCCCAATTAACACCTTTATTATTACTGCGTATGTGCAGTCATTGCAAGATCGTATGGTTCAAGATCAGCATCGGTTATTCCGAAGTCGTTGATTAGTTTTTGCCTATGCACACCGCTGAGAAACATGTCTGATACGGCGTCGCCTGAGCGGATGCGAGTGGCTGCTAGGTGGTAGGAGTCCAGAACAAACTTAGAGGGGCCTGTATGGCGCTCTCCGTGGCTCTGAGACACCTTCCTGATTGCGTTGGTAAACTCTTTGACCGATGGGACGGTGCGTGTGGTCGCGGATTGCACCACCTCTTTCGCTGTGGAGGCGACGATGTGGTGCATCCGCTGCTGGTCTACCTGATTGGGGATGTTGCGGTTGACTGCTTCGATAATATCCATGGCCACGATCTTGGGATCGAGGTCACGAGGCATGTTAAAGCGAGTCAGTATGTCTTTGGCAAACCAATCCTTCAGCAATGAGATGCGCTGGTCATAGTTCAGAGAGCCAGCCATGTTTGTTCTCCTGTTTGAATTCTGTTTTCTCTGCTTCGAGATCATCTTCCCAACGCTCGGCATTCAGCCACGTCGATGCGTGCGGGATGTATTGTTTCTCTACGCCACGCTCTTCGCAGTGCGCAGCAAAAGCGATGGCCCCTTGGATAATGTCATTGGGGTTTGCAAACTTTGCAGCCTTGGCGAAGGCAGTGCGTGCTGCGCCCTTAGCTACGCGCCGAGGATAGGCTTGCCAGAAGGCTAAGAAGAACGGCGTGTCGTGAGGGTGTGCAAATTTTTCCGCCGAAGTAATAGTAGTATTAGCTATACTTCTCTTAGCTATATCTAACCTAGTTATATTACTTACTACTTCGGAGGAAAATTTTTCCTCATGGTCCATGTCAGTCTCCTTCATTGCGGTTAGAATATACAGGTTCGAAGAGTTGGGTCGGGCTTTGACTTCAAGATAGCCATGCTCAACGAGCCATCGGATTGCTGACCGAACAGTTCTGTCAGTTAGAAACGTATCTTCAGCCAGCTTTTGCTGAGAAGGGAAGCACTCACCTGCACCGTTGCAGTAAGACGCCATAGCTAAGAGGACAATCTTAGCCGTAGGATTTTTTACTGGTGTTAGTGCGATGTCTACGATAAGTTCGTGGTGCAAGGGATAACTCCTTTTGTGTTTTGTGGTGACTATACTCCCTGTTCACCTCTTAGGTTCTCCGCCTCGTCGACTTGGGTGGCCTTCCCACAGGCCACCCTTTTTCTTAGCACTAGGCTGTTACTCTGGCCACAAATCTTTGCTGTTGACCAAGGTATAGTGTCCAACCACCTTACCGTTACCTATATCTCGCTTGTCGCACTGGATTGGCCAGCCATCTTGCTTCAAATCAAAGACGCGAGAGGCTAATCGAAAGCAGCCAAACATATCGAGTGCTTCGAGTGGGGTTAGTGTCTTACCCGTCTTTAGGTAGGCTAGTATTTCTTCTGCTTGTTTCATTGTAGTTCTCCACTAATTTTTGAAACACGTCACCCTTTAGAATGACGATCATTTGCGGAGTTCCTCTCCGTCTTTTATATATTGCCATGTCCCGATTATCTAACACTGTGAAGGGACTAGGGAATCCACTTGTGTCGCGATACTTAACTTCGGCTACCAGTTCGTGTCCCAAGAGTTCGAGTTTGATGTCGCCGCTATACTCTCCTCCCAACGCTCCTGAGAGGGGCTGGCGTTTCGCTGGGATGCCGAACGCATTGAGCCACTCGACGACCTTGCGCTCGTGGTAGCTACCTTTCGACTTATTCTTATTTGCCATGTGTCTCCCTCGTAGCAGTCAAGACAGATGAACCAGTGCTTGGCATTGGTTCTTGCGTGATCGTTCTTGAGGACAGCCACAAAGTTTCGTGCATTCACATTGCACGAATCACAGATTGCCATCCCTTTTTTTAACTTCGATTTCGTAGCCAAGGGCATCCAACCAACAGATCAACATGAAGCCTGATGGGATACGCTTGTGCGTTTCCCACTTGTGAACCAACGATACCGTGCAACCGATCTTATGCGCCAGTGCTTCTTGGCTTAAACTTTGCTCTGAGCGTGCGGATATCAACGCGCTCACCAGCATCTCGTAGTCGCTCGGTATACTCACGGGCTTGTTGAAGTGCGTGAAGTTTTTCAAGAGCCTTCATTGCCTTCCGTGCTGTCTCATGGCGCAGTTCTGTCTGACCATTGATGGTTCGATAGAACGTAGAAGTCGGAACGCCAGCCGACTTGAATGCCTGAAGCAGCGGAATGTTATACTCCGCTGACTTCTCTTCGAGTAATTGCAGATATGATTTCATGCTGCATAGATGCAGCAATCAATCTCTGTAGTCAAGATACGAGGACAATCGTGCAATGATCTTGAGGAATTGGTGGTCAGGTATAGACGCAACCACTTTGCCCTCGTTGTAAATCTTTAGCTGATCTTCATGCACAAGCCAGACTGTTGGGTTCTTTAGGGCTTGTCTGCCTTCAGGTAGCTTACTCATCATATACTCCCAGAGATACTTCGACATCGTGATACAAATCCTCAAGCACTTTGATGAAGTGTCGCTCGTCGCCTGCATTAAGGCCAAGAGAAATGATGTGGTTCATGGTGTGGTCTATGTGCCTGTCGATCTTGGCTAAGACATCGTTAAAATCAGTATGGCTTGGCATTTATTCGCTCTCCACTTTGATCTGTATAATTTTACGAGTGCCGCTGCACACAGTGCATTTTTCCCAGCCGCCTTGGGTGGGATGGACTCTTCCTCCATCACCACCGCAAGCTAGACATGATTCAGTATGGAATTTCGTCGTCAATTTCTTGAATGTCATGTCGATCTTCCCATGCTTTGACTGCACGACGCAGAAACTTTTCTTTGTCAAACCTAGGATTAGTAGCTGCCAGTTCGTCAGCCACTACATGTAGGTGAGAGGGCCACGATACGAGTGGCCCAATGGTGTCTGCGATAAACTCGTAATGAGCACGAGTCATGCGAGGTGTGGTATGCATTAGAAGATTCCTTCTAGTTCTAGGTTCTCGAAGCGGTCATGCTTCATTGCTTTGGCGATTGCGTCTTCGCGATTGCGACGTGCAACGTCTGGGTTCTTGAGGTCTTGAGTATGCGTAGCCCAGTAAGTCATGGCGTTATACAAAGCCCACTTGTTGGAGCCGAGTTGCGCTTTCTCTGCTGTCCAGATAGCCAACAGATTCTCAAGCTGCTTCTCGTTGGTCTTCATCACTAGCTGCTGACGTGATGCTGTCTTGGCAATCGTTGCTTTGAAGAATGCTTCGGCCATGTGGTCAGTGACATGCACCGACATCCAGTTCTGCCACAGTTCACGGTTATTCATAAACGTGTCGAGCCCACCAGCTATCTTCTTAGCACTGCCCTCGACGTTGATTGACTGCGTGTGCTTGAAGACAGAACGGCCAGTGCCCATTGGCGTTGTGCATCCGTTGAGACACCACAAGCGCAGGCCATCTGCTGCTTGAGAGAAAGACCAGCTTGCATCATAGCTATTGAAGAAGCTGATGCGATACTGAACTATGTCGCCAACAGCAGGTTCGATGGTGATATTATTAAATAAGATTTCACCTCGAAGTTTACGACCACCCTCGATTACCTTGACCTTGAGTTTGTAGTCACTGCTAAGGTCAGACTCTTTGACTGCATCCATTAGGCTGTTGACCACATCATCGTGGCTAAGCACACGATAGCGTGAGCCATGCACACCGAGCACTTCATTGGTGTCAGTGCGCACAACAGCTTGGCTACCCTGAATAGGATTGCCTAGCTGGTCAAAAACAGGCTGTGATTCGACGGGAAATTCCCATGCTTGGGGTGTGAAGTCATACATTTTCGTTCTCCATTGCTTTGAGTGCTAGGTTCCATGCCATGCCAGCAGCAGTGACAAGGTGAGCACGATCTTCTGGGGCGTGGCGATGAATCCACTCCATGATTTCTTCCCAGTTGTCTGGTGTGTGGATAAGATTAATTGGTTTCATCTTTGTTTTCCCGTTTGATATGCCTTGCTTCAAGGTCCATTGCCTCGGCAGCTTTTAACTCCGATTCTTTGAGAGTTTCTTTGAATTGTTTGAACATCCATTTGTGTTCTTCAGGTTCAAAGTCCCTTACACAATCACGCAAACGCTGAACGTCGTTAAGCGAAAAGGTGATGTTGATTTGAACGTCGTTGATGTCAGTGTAACTGTATTTCATTTTGGTTCTCCATGAGTTGAATTGTTGAAAACATTTGCGGACAAGCCGCACACCACAATCTCACCGTAGTAAAGTCCCTAACGTGTTCCTGGCTTCCCGCCCGGCGGGACGCCGGCGGTTCTGGTCCTATCGGTTGTGAAACCCACGTTGGTTGTGAGCACCGGGCAAGGGATGCAAGGGGCAGCATGGCCCTGCTGGGGGTGTCGGGGGCAAAGCCCCTGACCGCGTAGCGTGTGAGGTCAGGAGTCGTGTGCCCTCTAGGTTCTGGCAGTTTATCCTGTGCATCCGGCGACTAGCCGGATTCTATTTCGCGCGGCGAGGGCGGCTAGGTGCCGCCCCCTGTTAGGTTATGCGCGTTTCAGTCGGGCTAGTCGCTCGGCCGGTGTTTCTGCGCGGGGCGCTGCCTTCTTCACTGGCAAGGCTTCGTAGGCTTTGCCTGTGACGCCTTCGTAGGCGCTGATCATTGCCTTGCGGAAAAGGGCAAGGTCGCGTTCCTCGCACTGCTTTGCCTCAAGCAAGGTCTGGCTGCGTGCAAGCGTGGTTTCTGCCATCGCCCGGTTATCCAGCACGGCCTGTTCGGCCTCGATAACTTTGGCGTGTTGGGCGGTCACGTCCTCTGCTTTGTAGCGTAGCAGATACTCGGCGGACTGCACGAACTGGCGGGCGATACGCTCTAGTTGGTAGTCGTTGGTGCCGAAAACAGCGGCGATATTTGCGGCTGCATCGGCTGCGAATTCCACTACATCCGAGGTGGTGGGCGCGCTGTCGATTGCGCGGGCCTCGTTGTTGATTGTCTCCATTGCCTTTGTGTCTGTGATTTGCTTAGCCATGATCTAGGTTCTCCATTTAGGGCGTTAGCCATTTCCATTTGATTTTTTCATCCCGCATCCTCCGGTCGGAAGGCGACCGAGGGGGGCGGGATGGGGACATCGAGAAGACGGGGTAGGTTCTGCTGGCATAGGATCGTGACGGGCCCCTGCTGCCAGCATTTGCCCGTGCCCGACGCAGGAGTGGCACGGAACAGCAAATGCCAGAGAAGAGAAGGGTGTCACTATCCGTCATTGCCAGCAGGTTCTACCCCGTCTACGCGAATGTCCCCGCCCCCCTCGGACGGCTTTCGTCCAGAGGATCACCTTTCATCTTGGCCTTTAGGCCACTATTTATTCTCGTCGAGCGGGGGTGCGCCCTAGGCGCAAGGGGGAGACAGGCCGTGTCTCCCCCTGCCTGCCCGGGCCTGACTAGGCCCGGTTAACAGCAGGCACATTGTATCAATGGCACGGAGTAGCATTAGCACGGCGCTAGGAATGAGCGTGGCACCCACCTCTCTGCCCAAATAAACGCGAAGAGACCCAGAAGGGGGCTCTACGCCTCACGTTTGTGCGTTGACACAGGGGTTTAGAGACGTGCTATCAACGGGGGGAGAGAGGGAGAGGGGGGCAGTTAGGAGACACTAATGAACGTTCCAGCAATGCGACCAATAACGAGAAGACAGCGTAACCTCGTGGAAGCGTATGTTGCCAACGGTGGAAACCTGACGAAAGCTGCAGAGGAAGCCGGATACGCGCCGGGCAACAGCGGAAGGACTAGCGCATGGAAAGCGATGAAGACTCCGCACGTGCAGCAATACCTGATGCAGGTGACAGCAGAGGCATTTAGTCAGCACGCAGCTATGGCTGTCGGGACAGTGGCAGGGCTGGCTAAGAACGGCAAGAGCGAGTATGTCAAGCTGCAAGCGGCACAGGATTTGCTAGACCGCGCTGGGTTCAAGCCGATAGATCGCAGCCAGATACAGGTGGCTGGCGACATCCGGGTAAGCATTGACCTTGGTTAGTTTCCCGGGAAAGTTTGCAGTAGGGTGTCCCTAGCAGGGGGGTGGGGGGAAAACCGTGCGGTTGTTGACTGTAAGTGGTCCCAGTCTCGTATTTTTTCCCCAAAAGGTCCGCTCAAAAAGTGTGGAGAAAGATATGTCAAAGTATAGTAAGAAGCCTGAAGTTGCTAAGAAGTCTGATACTAGCAAGGCTAAGGTTGCATTGAGGAGTGTTGGTCATGACGCCAGCGTGGACACGCAAGGAGGGGAAGAACCCTGAAGGTGGTTTGAACGCCAAGGGGCGCGCTTCCTATAAGCAGGGGACATTGAAGCCTCCTGTTAAGAGTGGTGACAATCCTCGTCGTGCTAGTTTCTTGGCGCGCATGGGGAATATGAATGGGCCTGAGCGTGATGAGAAGGGTCGGCCGACGCGTCTTCTTCTTAGCTTAAGGGCATGGGGCGCTAGTTCCAAGGCTGATGCTAAAGCGAAGGCTAGGGCTATTAGCAAGCGGAACAAAGCAAAGAAGGATTAAGATATGTGTGGACGTAGCGCAGCCAGCATTGCTGAAGAGCGGTATCAGCAGATCAAGCCGAAGGCAGAGCCTCTTCCTTCTCTCAGCATGAGCGAGAAGAGGAAGCGCGAGCCTAAGTATGGACGTGTTCGGACTGGACAGGAGCGCCGGACCACTATGTTGAATGTGGATTATTCCAATGCCTAGCGGTAAGAATTACGTTCGCGACTATTCGATGAATGGCGAAGGTAAGTATGACAAGGCCCGTGCTGACAAGAACCGCGCTCGAAAGCGGGCTCGTTATGCACTTGAGAAGGCTGGCGTTGCTAAGAGGAACGATGGCAAGGACGTTGACCACAAGGATGGCAATCCTAAGAACAACAGCAAGTCCAACCTTCGTCTTCTAAGCAAAGCTGCCAATCGTTCTATCAAGCGCAACAAAAATGCGGGGAAAGCATAATGGCTTGGAAGATCAAGCATACGGATGATGTGTATGATGGCCCGACGCATGAGTTAGCTGGCAGGTATTACACTGGTGCTACCCGCACCGCCGAGTCCCGCCCTCTCGTTTGGTTTGAACAGAAGAAACCGATCACCCCTTCTTCTAAGCCTAAGCTGCCTAGAAAGAAGCCAGAACCAAAGCCGAAAGGCGCAACAGCATGGGATTGAGCAATGCCTAAAGGACAGAACCCGCGTCAAGGCGCGCTTGCAAAGATGGGCGCGTTGGAAACTCAGTTGAAGAATGCAACGACGCAAAGCAAGTTGCAGAAGGTAAAGAGCCTCTTCAAGGCTTATACCACTGGCTATACTGGTGAAAACGAGCCTTCTAATGTTAAGGCGATGCGCCGCAAGATCGCAATGCGACAGCAGGCTTTGCTGAAGAATGCGAACAAGATGGATACCAAGCAGGTTCCCTGATGGCTTTTTCTTCTCAGCTTTCCCGGCAAGACAGAGACTTGCTTCGCGGTATTGTGCGTAAGGTTCACTTTGCGCACGTCGAAGCTAAGCACGGCAAGGCTTTCGTCACTGACAAAGAGTGCGACAAGCTGATTGATAGCTTTGGCCCAGAGATTGCCGAGCGCATGATTCGTTTCGGTGTAGACAAAGGATTAAGATAATGCCCAAAGGAACTGGACGCCCACTAACTCTTGCTGAGCGCCGCAAGGCAAGTTCTCTTCTTCTTTCAAACCCTCGCCCCGGCACAGAGCGTGATCGTGAGTTGATGGATATGCTAGACAAGCTGAAAGAAATGAAGAAAAATTCTGCTCGCAAGAACGCGTTTAAGTATACAAAATAAGAGGATTGGGTCATGCCTAAAGGACAGAAGCCTATGGCGGGGGCTGGCCCGCTTCCTAAAACGCCAGATGGCAAAGTCCCCGGCTGGCTGCGCCGTGCTTTAAACAAGAGCACTCCAACAACCAAAGACCAAGAGACTATGCGCACTGCATCTGCCGAGTTGGATGGCAAAGAAATTGTCTATCCTACTATTCGTATGCTTGGTGGTAAGCTGCGCAAACTGGATGATGAACAAGCATTTGCTCAAGCAAGACTGCGGAAAGATTATGTTGTTGTTGGCAGCCCAGCCAAGGCAGTTGCCCTTTCTAAGCGTCTTAGTGCCAAGGTTGGCCGTGTTCGTGATATGAAATGATTGAGTTCAAATACAAACCGGATGGCGATGTCCTGAAAGACTTTATGAAGGACGATACGTTCTTCCGAGGAATACGCGGTCCGGTTGGTAGCGGTAAGTCGGTTGGCTGTTGTGTCGAGGTGTTCCGCCGCGCATTGCAGCAAGAGAAGGGCCCAGATGGCAAACGCAAAAGCCGCTGGGCCATTATTCGTAATACCAACCCGCAGCTAAGAACCACTACGATTAAGACTTGGCTTGACTGGTTCCCAGAGAATGACTGGGGCAAGTTCACTTGGTCGGTTCCTTACACCCACCATATCAAGAAGGGCGACATTGATCTTGAGGTTATCTTCTTAGCCTTAGACCGCCCTGAAGATGTCAAGAAGCTGCTGTCATTGGAATTGACAGGCATCTGGATCAATGAAGCGCGAGAGATTCCTAAAAGTATTATCGATGCCTGCACGATGCGTGTTGGCCGTTATCCTTCTATGCGTGATGGCGGTCCTTCTTGGACTGGTGTTATTGCCGATACCAATGCGCCTGAAGAAGATCATTGGTGGCCCATCATGGCTGGTGAGGTTCCAATCCCGGACCACATCCCGCGCGAACAAGCCAAGATGCTGGTGACGCCAGATAACTGGAAGTTCTTTACCCAGCCATCGGGCATGGTCGAGACGCGCAACGAAGAAGGTGAGATCGAAGGATATAAGCCTAATCCTGACGCTGAGAACCAGCGGAACATGATGAAGTCTTATTATCCAAACCTAATTCAGGGTAAGACAAAATCATGGATCGATGTTTATGTAATGAACAGGCTCGGTCATGTTCAGGACGGGAAGCCAGTGTATCCAATGTTTGCACCAGACGCTCATATCGCCAAGGAAGAAATCCCGATTGCTGCGGGGCTTCCTGTGTATGTTGGCGTAGACTTTGGCTTGACGCCAGCAGCGGCGATTGGTCAGAAAGTGCGTGGCCGCTGGTTGATCCAATCTGAGATCGTGGCCGTAGATATGGGTATTGTCAGGTTTGCCGAGGTGCTGAGAAATGAACTATCCTCACGCTTCTCTGCTTGTTCTGATGTCTATATCTATGGCGACCCTGCTGGTGACTTTAGGGCACAGACTGACGAATCAACTCCTTTTCAGATACTTCGCGGCGCTGGACTGCGCGCATTCCCTACGCACTCGAACTCGGTCGATCTTCGACTGGAAGCTGTCTCCTCTCAGCTAATGAAGATGGTTGAGGGCAAGCCTGCGTTTATTTTAGACCGTCGCTGTTCTATGCTAATCAAAGGCTTCGAGGGCGGGTATGCCTACAAGCGCATGGAGGTTAGCGGTGAACGCTACGCCGATAAGCCCGATAAGAATATGTTCAGCCACATCCACGATGCACTGCAATATCTAATGCTGGGCGCTGGTGAAGGCAGGGCGCTTATGAATAGCCAGAAGCCAGCCAAGCCTACGGTTGCCAAGCGCGACTTCGATGTGTTTAACAAGGGGCCAAAGAAGCAGCGCAGGCAAGGGCTCTGGGCGCGCCTCTAACGAATTGTGCGTTGCTATGGAAAGGTGTTCGTGCTTCCAAAGCAGTAAGCAAAAGGAGACTAGATATGTGCAGACGTTGGTTTTCAAACGATGATGCTAAAGCAGCGGAGGCAGAGGCAGCGGCCGCCCAGCGCGTAGCAGCAGAAGAAGTAAAGCAGCAAGCTATTCAAGAACGAGCGATAGCAAAGCGCGAAGATATTAGCCAAGCGCTTACTGCAAGCAGTGAGCGCAAAGGTCGTCGTGGCGGCACTGGTCGTCGCAGCATGATTATGGCTCAGTCTGGTCAGGGCTTCCTTAGTAGGTTTGGATAATGGACTCCATCGCAAAGAAATATCTCTCGAAGTATCAGAAGGCTAAAGCCTTCCGAGAAAACTGGGTGCCGTTGTTTGAGGAGTGCTATGAGTATGCGCTTCCCCAGCGTGAATCCTTTTACGCAGAAACGGCAGGCCAGCGTCGAGATGATAAAATCTTTGACGAGACTGCCGTTGTTGGCGTTCAGGAATTTGCCAGCCGTTTGCAGTATGGCATTGTTCCTAACTTTGCCCGCTGGGCTGACCTGACTTCTGGCAGCGAAGTGCCGCCAGAACAACGTGACCAAGTTGATAATGAACTGGATGAAGTCACAGAGTATGTGTTTGAAATTATCCAGAACTCAAACTTCGGCCAAGAAGTGCATGAGTCCTTCTTGGACTTGGCCGTTGGCACTGGCGTTCTTGCAGTTGAGGAGGGTGACGCACTAAACCCTATTGTCTTCTCTGCAATCCCTTTGCCGCATGTGGTTCTGGACACTGGGCCAGATGATCGCATCGACCACGTTTATCGTGAGCGCAAGAAGGTTCCGTTTGAGCATCTTCAGCTAATGTATCCCAAGGGCAAGTTTGACCCAAAGGTTATGGCTATGATGTCTACGGACAATACCACTGACGTTTTGGAAGTAGTGTGCCGTGATTACTCTAAGCGCAATGAAGAAGCGTATCTGCACTACGCTATTTGCCAGCGCACGCAGACAATCCTGCACCAAAAAGAAATGAAGGGTGTAGGCTCTAACCCGTTTGTTTGTTTCCGCTGGAGCAAATGCGCGGGTGAAGTTTATGGTCGCGGTCCACTAATTAACGCACTGTCTGCAATCAAGACAACAAACCTAACCATCGAACTTATCCTAGAGAATGCGCAGATGGCTATCTCTGGGATTTACCAGATGGAAGATGATGGCGTGATTAACCCAGATACCATTCAGTTGGTGCCGGGCTCTATCATTCCAAAGGCAATGGGGTCGTCTGGCTTGCAGCCAATCCAAGCAGCGGGGCGCTTTGATGTAGCGCAGCTTGTTCTTAGCGACATGCGCCTGAATATCAAGAAGGCGTTATACAACGACATGCTTGGCAACCCAGACAAAACGCCAGCGACTGCAACTGAGGTTGCTGAGCGCATGGCTGATCTTAGTCGTCGCATGGGCGCTGCCTTTGGTCGTCTTCAGTCTGAGTTAGTCCAGCCTGTTCTTCAGCGTGTTATCTACATCTTGAAGAAGCAGGGCCGCATTGAGGTTCCAACAGTCAATGGTCGTGAGGTAAAGATTAAGCCCACGTCGCCATTGGCGCAGGCTCAAGCTAATCAAGATATTTCAAGTGTAGCGCGTTTCCTTGAACTGGTGGGTGGTGTGTTTGGTCCTGAGATGTTGCAGCTACTTATTGACGGTGAGGAAACCGCCGTTCACCTTGCTAAGAAATTTGGTGTGCCTGAACGCTTGATTCGCGATGAAGAACAGCGTAAACAAATAGCTGCATTAGCGCAGCAGATGGCGCAGCAACAGCAAGGTATGGCAGTTGAGCAACCGCGTTAATATTGGAATCGACGGAATACAGCGCACGAAAGAGCGCGACCTACAGATTAGTATGATTGCAGCAGAACTCTTTTCCAGTCCATCTGGAAAGGAGTTTCTGCGTTATCTGCGTTCGATCACCATTGAGATGGTGCATGGGCCTAATGTGGTTTCGGAGGAGTTGCGCCATCATGAGGGTCAGCGTTATATCGTTGGCCTTATTGAGCAGCGCATCGCACATGCACACAGGAGCAAACAATGAACGACTCGCTGATTTCACAAGACACAGAAGATCAGGGCGCTTCAGCATCCGCCCTTGATTCGACGGAAGCCACTTTGGAAGGTTCAATTCCTCCTCCCACAGACCGACCGGAGTGGCTACCGGAGAAATACAGCAGCCCAGAAGAACTGGCCAAAGCATACAAGGCGCTTGAGTCTAAGCTGGGCACTAAAGAAGAAGACCTTCGCAAGTCTATCCTTGATGAACTTCAGCAAGAAGCATACGGAGATCGCCCTGAAAGCGCAGGAGATTACCAGCTTCCAGAGAATGTTGACCCTGAGTCTGCGGTTGATAGCGAACTAATGCGCTGGTGGTCAGAGCACGCATTTGAAAATGGCTACAGCCAAGAAGAGTTTCAGCAAGGCATTGAGATGTATCTTCAAGCAGTTGAGGGACAGATGCCTGACTTGGAGGCTGAAGCTGCGCGTCTTGGTGACAACGCTTCTGCCCGCGTTGAAGCTGCCAGCATGTTTGCCAGCAAGTTTTTCCCAAGCGAAGTAATGCCAGCTATTGAGCGTATGTGCGAAAGCGCAGAAGGTATTATGGCTCTTGAGATCATTATGGAAAACATGAAGGATGGTTCTTTCTCTGGGAACACTTCGAGCAGCAGTCAGATTACTGAGGCAAGCCTTCAAGAAATGATGCAGGATGATCGCTATCATAACCCTGCGCGTCGTGATCCACACTTCATCAAGCAGGTCGAAGAAGGGTTCCGTAAACTCTATGGCTAAGCCTTTGTTCAAGTATGACATTTTTGAATTCAGGAAGATGGAAGAGAAGCATGTCATTCCGTTCTGCAACAATCTAAGCCCGCAGAACCTTAGAGAGTTTCAAGTTCTCTATGAAGAAGACCCGCTTTCAAGTTTGCTTGACGCAGTAAACGATGATCTATGCCATGTAATAACTGTTGAGGGCCGCCCTGTTGCGGCCCTTGGCATTTATGAAGGCGTGATCTGGGTTATGTTTTCTCGGGACGTTAAGAAATATTGGCGTCGGTTTGTTAGAATGTCGCCTACAGTCATTAATTTCTATCACAACTTCTACGATCAGATCGATGCAATCGTGTGGGATGAACACAGTTTCATTCATAACTGGCTTGTTCATCTGGGATTTGAGCCACAGTTTATCCAAGAAGATAACCGTGGAATGCGGACGGTGCATTTTGTGCGTTGTAATTACTGGTATGGTGATGTTGATTCAGGACCATCACGGCCCGTGATGCACTGAGAGGCCCGAGAGGACACCCTCGCTGAAGTGAAGTAACGGATACCCGTTCAACAGCAACTTCTTCAAGGACAACTCAGATGGCTAACACAATCGATCAAGCCTTTATCAAACAATTCGAAACCGAAGTGCACCTTGCGTATCAGCGCATGGGCTCGAAACTGCGCAACACTGTTCGTTCGTCGAACGTAACTGGTTCGCAGGCACGCTTCCAGAAGATCGGCACTGGCACCGCATCGACCAAAACTCGCAACGGCAACGTGAGCACCATGGAACTGGCGCACACCAACGTCGAAGCAACGATGGCCGACTACTATGCAGCCGAATACATCGACAAGCTGGACGAACTGAAGATCAACATCAACGAGCGTCAGGCTGTTGCCACCTCGGCTGCTGCTGCTCTGGGTCGTCAGACCGATGCTCTGATCGTTGCAGCTATGGACGCTGGTGCAAACGCAACTCAGATCGCAGATGCAACAGGCGCTCTGGGCAAAGCAGACCTGCTGACCCTGTTCGAAACCTTTGGTTCGGCAGACATTCCAGAAGATGGCCAGCGTTACATCGCTATGTCGCCTGCTGGTTTTGCCGATCTGTTCAACATCAACGAATTCGCTTCGAGCGATTACGTTGGTCCTCAGAACCTGCCTTTCGCAGGCGGCATGACCATGAAGGAATTCTTGGGCTTCAAGATTTTCTCGACCTCGGCTGTTGCTGGCGGCAAGAACTTTGCCTACCACACCACCGCTGTTGGCTTGGGCATCAACGCCGATGTGCAGACTGAAGTGAACTATGTTCCTGAGAAGGTCGCACACCTTGCCACGTCGATGATGTCGATGGGTGCAGTTGCTATTGACAGCAACGGCATCTACGAAGTCCTCGACAACAACTAATAGGGGCGGGGGGCTTCGGCCCCCCGAACTTTCATGCGCGCAACCACTGCCATTCATATCTGCTCACGGGCGTCGATTTTAATCGGCGCTAATCCTATTTCATCTTTTGCTGAAGGAACTGTTGAAGCAGACATTGCGGAGGCAATGTATGAAGACATTGCGCGTTCTGCTTTGACCAATACCCGGTGGCGCTTTGCCACCAATCAGTTTCAGCTTAACCGCTTGGTTAATCCGCCGACTGGTCGCTTCGATGCAGCCTATCAGCTTCCGAGCGATTGCTTGATGGTTAATGCTGTGACTGTTGACGAGATGCCTTTGATCTACACGATCTATGGCGACATGATTTATTGCGATGCTTCTGAGAATGATGTGGTGGTAGCTGACTACATCTTTCGCGCTGAAGAAGTGAACTGGCCTTCTTACTTCACTGTAGCTGTGGAGTATTCGATGGCTGCGGTTATGGCGCTATCTGTTGCACGAGATGGCCAGCTTGCTCAGTTAATGGAGCAAAAGGCTGCTATGCTTATGTCTCAGGCGCGTCGTCTTGACTCGCAACAGCAGACCACTCGTAAGCTAAACACATCTAAGTTTATTGCCCAAAGGCGTAGCTAATGCAGAAGATTAGGGTTCCACAAAACAGCTTTCAGTTTGGTGAGGTTAGCGGTTCCCTATCCATGCGGACTGATAGCCCTGTTTATTCTGCGTCAGCTAGTAGCTTAGAGAACATGATTGTTATGGCTGAAGGCAGCGTAAAGAAGCGCTATGGCCTAAAGTTTCTTTATGACTATGGGCTAACCTTCAATCCAACATACCCTGCCCAATCTTACTTGGTTAAGTTTGCTTTCTCGGATGATGAGCAATACTTGATTTCGATTGAGCACCAGAAGGTTCGTTGTTTTTATCTAGATCAAATCAACAATGTTGTTACGCTTGTTGATACAATTACTCTAGATACCAACTCAGACGCTCTGCCATTCGATCAGGAATACTTGCAGCAATATACGGTTGCTCAGTATGGCGACGTGATGTTTGTCTGCCATCCGTTGTTTATGCCTCGAATGATTATTCGCACTAGCCTGACTACGTTTGAAATCACGCCCTTCAGCTTTGACGAGCGGCTAGATGGTCATGTTGTATTCCAGCCGTATTCCTCATTCCAAGCGTTTGGAACTACGCTTGATCCTTCGGGCACAACTGGGATCATTGCATTAACGACTAGCAATCCACACTGGACAACAGACCATGTTGGAACTGTTGTTCGTTATGGTGATTCAGAGATTGAGATCACTACTTATATTTCCTCAACTACAGTCATTGGCAATGTTGTGGATATTTTGCGCATCCGATTGAGTATCTTGAACCCGTTCAGGACTACTGAAGGCAGCGCAACTGTTGAGGTAACTCACTTTAACCATGGCTACGGAGGCGGCGAGACTGTTATCATTGAAGATGCTGCGGCAACTGGTGGAATTAATGTTGGCAACCTTAATGGCACACGCACTGTTGCTGGCATCATTGATGAGAACACTTGGTATTTTACTGCGGGCGGCGCTGCATCTTCGTCAGAAGATGGCGGCGGTTATGTAAAGCTACAAACACATGCGCCAACTGCTGACTGGTCCGAGCAGGCTTTCTCTGCGGTTCGAGGCTATCCTGCTGCTGTAATATTCCATGAAAACCGTCTTTGTTTTGGCGGAACGATTGCTCAGCCTGACGCCGTGTGGTTGTCTAAGATTGGCAGCTTCTTTAACTTTGATGTTGGCACTGCTGCAGATGATGAGTCGATTGCTTTGGTAACTGCAACTGGTCAGGTCAATGAAATCCGCTACATGATTTCAAACCGGGACCTACAAATCTTTGGCGCGTCTTCTGAACTCTATGTTCCGACTTATCTCAATCAGGCAATCACTCCAACGAATGCCCAGATTAGAAACCAAACTCCATTTGGCTGTGAGTTTACACAGCCTGTTTCTATTGATGGGGCTACTATCTTTGTTCAGAATGGCGGGACTGTTGTTCGAGAGTATCTCTACACTGACACTGAAGATGCCTATACCTCGACAGCAATCTCAACCACAGCTTCTCATTTGATTGTCGACCCTAAGTGCATGACTGTTTCTCATGGTGCATTTGGCGGCGCTGAGTCCTATGCGTTGATGAGTAACGGCAACGGCGATCTTGCTGTCTTCAACTCAAACCGTGCTGAGCGTCGTGCATCTTGGACTCGATTTACTACTGATGGCAACTTCTGTTCTATATGTGGTATCCATGAGCGCGTCTTCGCCAATATCTGGACGCCAGATGGTCGTCTTGTGCTGTGCGAGTTTGACGGTGACATTGGATTAGATCGTTATGTCAGCGGGACAATTACTGCTAATTACTTAGATGTAAGCGCAGAGTATGATGTTGGTGATGTAGTTGATGTCGTCAATACAGATGGCACGCAATACTATGGCCAGTATACTGTTGTAGATAATGGCGGAACAGCCAGCGTTTACCTTCCTCCTTTTAGCGGAATTGCCCATGCTGGTATTGCCTTCAATGCTGTGATTGAGAGCAATCCTGTTGACGCTTCTGCTGCCAATGGCCCGGTGACTGGCGACATTCGTGGTATCTTTGGCGTCGTTGCTGACTTACGGAACACGGGTTCGGTTAAGGTAAACAATCGTGCTGTTGTTCTAAACTCTGCATTTACTGGCAAAAAAGAGATTAGGCTTCTTGGTTACGGACGTGATCCGAAAGTAACTATCAGCCAAAATGAACCCCTTCCGTTGCAGGTCAACGGCTTTGTTTCGGAGGTGATCGTATAATGGGCCCAATTACCTTAGCACTAATGGCTGGCAGCACCCTGCTTAGCGTTGGTGGCCAAATAATTGCTGGCAAAGGTGCAAAAGATGCAGCCGCATTAAACGCCTACAATATTGAAACTGAATCTTTGTTGGTTAAGGCTCAAGGTGTTGATCAAGGCAATCGCATCCGTGAGTCATTTAAGGAAACTATGGCTTCAGCAAACGCTACCTTTGCGGCATTTGGCCGTGATGTTTCCGACCCTTCTGCTCAAGCCTATCGCAAAAAAGAAATGTATACTTTGGGCAAAGACATTTCTGACATCTCTATGATGACAACTCTCAATCAACTGAAGCTGAAGCAACAAGCTATAGACGAGCGCATTCGTGGCAAAGAGGCCATGACAAGAGCGTATCTAGGTTCTGCAAAAACACTTCTTAAATTCGGCATGGATTATCAGGACTTGAAATAATGGCAGTTAAACGTAGTCAGCGACAGTTCGGAATCCAGCCTATCGGTGTAAACCGGGTAGCCCCTTATAACCAAGGTATTGCTCAAGAAGTGGTTGGCCTAGCTGACCAAATTTATTCTCGTCAATATGAGATCGCTAAAGGCGATGCTATTGAGCGAGGTGAAATTGCTGCTGCGGAAGCGCCACTGTCTTCGATTACGCAGCTTGATCCAGATACCAAAGTGCCCATGGCAATGCAGCTTGCTCAAGACATGGGTAGGTTTTCTCGTGATGCCTTTGAGCGTGCTGCTCTTCGTCGGTTTGAAGGCGCAATCGTAGACAACATTTCTGCTAAGAAATCAGAACTTATGGCGCGTCTTGGGGAATCTCCCAACGCACCAAAGCTATTTGAGAAGGCTTTCTCTGAATACCTGTCTGGCCTCAGCGGTGATGCTTCTGGTTACTATAAGCAAGTTATTGTTGACCACGGCGCTGAACATCTAAGCGATGGTCGCACTCGTTTGCATGTTGCTCAGATCAAGCGGATGCAAGCTGAAGCTAAAGCCGAAGCCGCGCGCAGACATGATGCTGCAAAGCGTAGTGCCTATGACGCTGGGTTAAGTGGTTCGCCTTTTGCTCTTGGTCAAACAACTCAAGAGTTTCGCGCTGTTGAGGCAGATGCTCAGGCTATTGGCGCAAGTGCCCCTGACGTAACGACAAAACGCGGCAAAGAAATACGTGAGTCATATTTGCGTGGCGCTGTTTCTGGCAAGATGCAAGACCCTGCATTGTCTTCTCAGGCTGGTCTTATTTATCAGGTTCTCAACGATGGGAAAAACCCTGCTCTTTATTCTCTGCTTAATGCCAAGGGCAAAGAGTTCATTGCTTCATTGGAAGTTGCTTTCGATGTAGACGAGAGAATTGACTACACAGAGATTGCAGAAACTCTAAAGCCAGAGTTTGCTGCCGCAGAAAAGAGTGCGACTTATATTTCTTCATCTATTGAGGCCCAGCAAAAACGTGATGAGGCTGCACTGAAAGCATCGGAAGAAGCTAACAAGGCCGATGCGGATGCAAGGATTGTTGAGCAAACAAAACTTAACAATGAGGGCAGTTCTTTCAGCGCAGGCTTTACTGGTGATCCACTTAGCATAATGCAAGAAAAGAAACGGCTGCTTGCATTGGATGATGGGTTAGACCCTAACTTCGTTAGTGCCGATAAATTGTTGAAGATTGAAAAGGAAACAAACGAAGGGTTAATTCAGCTTGCTAAGGGCGCTATTTCAAGAGAGATCAACAAATCCATTCAAAATGGCGCGACCAAACAAGAACTTGAAGTTTATCGTGACATCTTAAAAAACCCAGAAACAGCCGCTTCAAAAGCCGCTTTGCGTAGCTTGCTTGGACAGTCTGTTTATGATGTCGTTTCAACACAGCTTGTTTCTGTAAATGGTGACGCATTATCTGGCGCTGTTTCTGACATTCTTGCTGGCGTTGAGACTGGCATCAACCACGAGGCCAATACCTTAAAGCAAGGTATGCGCGCAGCAAAGGTTGATCTTGCTAGCCTGATACGCAGCCCCAATGCCTCTATTGAAGAAATAGACAACGCCATTGCAGGTTTCAAAAAGTCATTTCGTAGCGTTGACTCAATGCCTGAATCGCTTGGTGATCTTAAGGCACAGCGAGATCAGTTAGTTAAGTCGCGCCGCAATGAAGAGTTTGTCACGCAAGCCAACACTATTGTGACCAGCGTTAATTCTGAAAACCTAAATGAGTCTGTTTCTAGGTTGACGCGACTTGCTAGTGAGATGGACCAAGACCCAGCTACGGTTGAAAGTTTTGCTCTTCAGGCTCTTAATAAGTCTGTTTCGGAAGACGTTGCTCGTGAGATGAATTCGTTTAAGCAAGACGACCTGTCTCTTAAACAGCTTTCAAACTGGAGCGCATATCTTAGTGGGACAGACGTTAGCATTTCATTGCCGCCCGAGCAAAAAGAGTTCCTCAATGATCTGACTCAGAGAAGCGTTATCGTCAACGGCAAAGAAGTCTCTGTTGACAGAGCAGCTTTGGCGAGTTCGGTTTCTAGTGTTTACACAAAACTAAACAACAGCCGTGCTTTGACTGAGCAGTATAACAAGAAGCAGTCAGATTTTGGCTTGATTGACAAAGGCTCATATACAGTCGGCGCGTCTAAGACTGATGGGCGGATTGCTTATGAGAACATTCTCAAAGACAAGCATGGCGTTCCTCAAATATCAGACCTGATGTATAAGCCCGAACTGTCTGATAAAGATGTGGAAGTTTTAAGCGACATTATGAACAATCGCGGCATCTTGCCTGAGTCGATTGTAAGCGCAACGTCTGCATTTATGAGTGGCGGTTTGCCAGAAAGCCAAATGATGTCTTTTGCTCAAAGGGCAAATGGACTTTTGTTTTTCCAAGACTCTAACGGCAACATAAAGCTAACTGCTGGGGCCAAGCTATCGCTGGGCTCTGACGCTAGTAAGTTTACTATGATTGTTCAGGCCGTTCAGAAACTTCCGGCAGGCATGGAAGCGCAAGTAATGCAGGCTGCTATCGACCAAATTCGGCTTGTTTCGACGGACAAAGAACTGGTCAACAAGCAAGTCTATGTTGGCACAAACAAAAAGTATGAAGACCCTTCTTCTTTGGCTGCAGACTTGGAAGGCATTCGCCCAGAACAAATCAATGAGTTTGCTAACCTAGCTGTAGTAATGGCTGGCATTCCAACGCTTAACGCAAAGCTGCAGCAAAACTTGCAGAATGTTTTGGACAGTGAATACGTCCAGAACAACAATATGTATAGCGGTTGGGGCAGGGGTTCTTCGTCTAGCTTCTCGCCTGATCGATATGTTGAAGGCGGAATTGATATTGTTGAGGCATACATTCCTCAACTTATCCAAAGCAATGGCTTGGAAAATGTTTACTTTGAGCCAGCTTCGAAGGTAGCTATCGAAGATTTTTATCGTGGCGCATCTTACATTGGCGAACTTGCTGAAGATACCGCTCGAACAGTCTCTGGCAAAATGACAATCAGCGATCAGATTGCACGCGCTCGTGGCGGAGAGGGTAGGATTCTCTATGGGGAAACTTTTGACTCAACGCCAAGCAGCCCGAAGTATCAACTGCTTGTGGCTAATGAACTCGGGCTCATTGAAGCAACTGGTGTTACCTTTACTTTGCGTGACGCTTTGAAAGCAAAAGGCATAGAAATGCCCGATCTAACCAAAAAGTTTGTTCTCCCAACGAACACTGACCCGTCTGATTTTGGCGCGTTTGGTTCTGTGGCTCCAGCAGGGAATAACTAAGTATGGATGATGTCTTTCGCGAAGTCCCGGTTAAAGGCTCTGGTATCTTTGAACCAACACCTGAAACTATTGATGTAACTTATGCAGCTAACCGACGCATTAAGAGTGCCGTTGGTTATCTGTATAACAAAGCGAAATTAGACTTCACCAAAGATGATCGCCCAAAGCAATCGTTCAAACTTCAAGACGTTCCTGAGCGCCATGCTGACAGGTCTGACGACTATCTCTTTGCTACCACTCAAGAAGAGGCAGACCTTATTAGCCAAACTCTTGACCAAGAAAAAATCGACGACAAGATTTTTGCTAACGCAACATTTAGCCAAAACCTTTTTGGCGGTGCGCCAACACCAGAAGCTATTGTTCCAATGTTCCGCATTTTGAAGGGCGGCACTATGTTGGCAACGGTGGCTAATACTGCTGCCACTGCAGGCGCAACAACTGGTGGCATTGAACTCCTTCGGTCAACCATGCCCGGATTTGAACCGATTGAAGGAATGGTAAACACTGGTGGCGCTGTATTGTTTAGCGGAATGTTTGCAGCAGGTATTTCTGGCGGCTCTAAAGCTGGCGCTCTTCTTCTTTCTAACGCGCGCAATAGACTGGGTGAGCACGCTCAAACAATTACTGAGATGCGCCACTTCGAGAAGAACTACCAAATCCTCTTAGCAGAGCCGCCTGCATCACGGCCATATGCAGAGTTTACCGACATAGATATTCGGACTGGCATTCAATATGCCAACGAAGAAATTATGGGCTTAAATGCTACACTTCAAAGAATAAAGTCTGGTGCCCCAGAACTTGAGGGTGTTTCTGAAGAATCAATCCTAACAAGGATTTCTGGTTTTGAGTCTGACAAAAAGTCATACCTTGATGAACTTACTCTTCGTAGGCTCGACAAGGGTGTTGTAGATCAGATGGAAATTGATCCTTGGAATGTTGTATCAAGCATGGCTGACCCGCTTGATAAGTTAATGCCAACGTCCTTAAAGACCGTTCTTCGTGAACCGATTACGAAGAAAACGCCTAAGAAATTGGCGCAAGCGTTGAACAACTTTAAGCGAACAACGCTTGAGATTGCCAACGACTCTGCGCTTTTGCTTAACGGTCACTTGGTTGGCATGACAATTAAGCCTAGCCTTTATCAAAGATCATCTGCGCGTGTGGCAGATGTTATTGGATATGAGCGACAGCAAGCAAAACTTTGGAAAGAGGCTACTGACGCTGGGTTTGGTTCAAACATTTTGCGCAAGTTGACAAAAGCTGATGATAGCTTTGAGGCATGGCTGCGGAATGTAAACATTAAGCGCATTACTGGCGCGGCTATGACACCTCAAGAAACAAAGTCTGCCGAGTTAATGACCAAAGTGTTTGGTGATTTTGCTGAAGAGGCAGAAGCTGTTGGTGTTTTGGGTTCTCGTGACTTTGTTTCTTCGCGCGTAGCTATAAAAGAGATGCGTTTAGAGGAAGCTAGGGGAAAACTCCAAAACGCTATTTCAAAAAACTATGCAGACTCAACAGAGTATTACACTGCAAAGGTTCAGCGCCTTGAAGAAGAGGTTGATGAATTGCAAGCAAGCCTTGAGTTTATAACTAACAGCAAATTCAAGCCAACTGGCAATGGTGAGCCTTATTACACTCGCGAGTTTTTGGCCGACAAAATCTCAGAAGATGAAAAAGGCCAGAAGATGTTTCGAAAGATCATCACTGAGTATGTTCGCGAGAACCCTTTTGGTGTTGAGTATGACAACAAGAGCGGCTTGTGGAAGCCCAAGGACATGACTGGCGATCTTGAGGCACAAGATCGTTTTGTTGACTCATACATAAAATCTATAACTTCAGAGCCCGGCCAAAAGTCTTCTTCAGCGTTTAGAAGCCAACGGATGCCAAGCCGTGTTCTTAACATTCCAAACGCCAAAGTCTTGGACTTTATCAACACTGACGTAACGGACGTTATGCGTCGATACATGCTTCGAAATTCTCAAAAGGTTGAGTTTTCGAAGATGTTTGGCAACAGAACCTATGAAGACCTTATGGATGAATTGGTTGATGATCTTATCGACAACGGTATGAGTTTGAAGAAAGCAAACCAGCTTCGCAAAGAGACAACCAGTTTGTTTGAGCGAGTAACAAACGATGTTGTCTCTGACCCAACTACATTTACTAACAAAACTGTCCAGTTTTTGAAGGAGTTTACTAGCGTAAACTATCTGCAATCGTCTGGTGTAACTACTATTGGCGACGTTCCAAAGATCATTATGGAGAATGGCTTTAAGAACATTGTTCGTGGTGCTGCGTCTGCAATAGACAGCGTTGAATATCGCAAACAGTTTGGACAAATTCAGTCGGTTATTGGTGAAGCTGCTGAGTTGTCGCTTGGCACTACGCAGCTAGACACCATTGAGAACAGCAATGTCCGTGCTCTTGGCAACAAGTGGAATACGATCAAGTCAACAAGTTTTGTTTTGAACGGCCTTGGCCCAATGACTGTTGGCATGAAAACATTCACTGGCACTTTGTCCATCCATGAGTTTGCTGAAATTGCAATGAATGTATCTAAGGGCACTGCTTCGCAATATCAGTTAAACAAGGCTTTGAGATACGGCTTACCTATTTCTGCGCTTGATGAGATAGCCACAAAGGCACCTTTAACTAAAACAAAGGCTGGTCTTTTCATTGGCAACTTAGAGCAATGGGCTGAAGCTGGTGTATCTGCTGACACGATTGCTAGATTTAGGTCTGCTGTTGCTAGCAATATCCAAAACACAATCTTGTCTTCGTCGCCTGCCACTCGCTTTAAGTATGCTGATGGCAAGATATTCTTTCCAATCAAAACTGCTCGTAAGATTTTCCCTGATATTGAGGAAGACAAAAAGTTCCCGGGCTACGCTGTTATGGAAAGTGGCGTAATGACTCTGCCTTTTGTTTTCTACAACTGGCCGATGTCTGCGGCGACAAACATTATTCAATCTACTGCCCAAGGTCAGATTAAAAATGCCTTTGGTGGTTTTGCTACTATGCTCGGCTTTGGATACTTGCTGGCAAAGGCCCGCACTCCTGAGTGGGCTTGGGAAGAAATGGACTACGACCAGCGTTTCATGGCTGCTGTTGAGCGTAGCGGCATTTCCGCAATCTATGGCGACATTGCCATGACTGGTTTGCGTGCTGCTGTTCAGCTTGATCTAAACAATCCTGACAACGACTTTGTTCGCTTAGGATTCTATGGAAAACCGGGTTACGCAGAGGCTGCTGCAACTGTTCTTGGAGCCCCGGCAAGCCAGATCAAAGACTTCTTGGACATTGGCGGCAATGTTTCTCGTGGAGAATACAGCGAAGCCTTAACTAATTTTTACTACACGTTGCCGTTCACTCAATCGATGTGGTGGAAAGATCATTCTGAACAAATGATTAAGGATTTGTCTAAAAGTTTAGACTAGCATTATGTCCTAGTTACTTTGTGCGTTGATGGTTTTCTCTCTGCCGTGTCATGTCATGGCAGAGAGGTGACTTATGACAATCAATGTATCGCAGAACAACCCACGGATAGCTTACACTGCAACAGCAGGACAAACAGTCTTTGCTGTTCCGTTTGTTTTCTATGCGTCTACTGATCTGACCGTTTACATTAACGGGTCAGTTACCAGTGCTTACAGTGTTTCTGGTGGCAGCGGCGCTACTGGCAACATTACTCTAAACAGTGGCGCTACGCTGAGTGATGAAGTCGTTATTGTTCGTGACACTCCGCTTGAGCGCACCACTGATCTTACTGCAACTTACAACTCTACTTCTATCGACGACCAGCTAGACCGCATTGTGACTATGCTGGCTGACTTGGATGATCGCACCAGCCGTGCTGTTCAGGTCAACGACTATGAAGTAAACCCGCCGATTGCTCTTCCTTCTTTAGACAGCCGCAAGGGCAAAGTCCTTGGCTTTAACTCTAGCACTGGGGCTGTTGAAGCCACTTTGAATGCGGCTGAAGTCGGCACTGTTGCTTCTTTGTCTGCCGATATTTCTACGCTTGCTGCGTTAGATACAGAGATTGGCGCGCTTTACGATGTTCGCACTGCTCTTGGCAACTTGGGCGACAAGGGCTCGGACATTACCAATGTTTCGAACAACATTGCTTACGTTGAGATTGCTGCCATTGATCTAAGCGGCGATAACAATATTGGCGCTGTTGGCGCATCGATTTCCGATGTTAATGACGTAGCTGACTCGCTTGGCGAGGTTACTCTTGTTGCTGGGAAACTAGACAACATTGATACTGTTGCTCTTGGCATTTCAAATGTTGGCACGGTTGCTGGCAGCATTGCGCAAGTAAACTCTGTTGCTGGCAGTATTTCTGCTGTTAATGCTGTTAACGCATCCTTGACTCAGGTTGGCACTGTTCACACCAACATTGGCAATGTGAACTTGGTTGGCAATAGCATCGACGATGTGAATGACGTTGCTGTTCGTTTGACTGATGTTACTTCTGTTGCTGCTGAGTTGGCTGACATTGGCACTGTTGCTGGCGTTGCTAACAATGTTTCGACTGTGGCTGGTATTTCTTCTCAGGTTTCCACTGTTGCTGGAATCACTGGCGCTATTGCTACCGTAAACACTAATGCTACTAACATTAACACTGTGGCTGGTGCTGCATATAATGTCACAACGGTTGCTGGAAGCATCACTGGTGTAAACACTGTTGCAAGTAATATCTCAAACATTAATATTGTTGCTGGCAATATAGGTCCTATTTCTAATGTTGCTTTCTTTGAGGCTGCGATTACAAATGTTTCTTCAAATCTTGAAGACATTATTATTGCAACTGACAACCTTACTGACATCTCAACTGTTGCTGACAACACTGCTACAATCACATCTGTGGCCAGCAACATTAGCAATGTTAATTCTGTAAACTCTAACTCAACAAACATTAACGCTGTCGCTGCGATCACTTCGGACATAACTTCTGTAGTTACTAATATAGCTGCAATTATTGACGCTGAGTCTAATGCTGCTGCTGCTGCATCTAGTGCTACTGCTGCTGCGTCTAGTGCTACTGCGGCTTCTTCTTCTGCATCTGCGGCTGCTACTTCAGAAACAAATGCGGCATCTAGCGCAACATCTGCTGCATCTTCAGCAGCAACGGCAACGACTGCTGCTAGTGTTGCAGCTAATGAAGCTATTTCACTGATTGAAAGCCTGTCTTACTTGCAGGATTTTGGATTGATTACTGACGCGGCAGGAACAACCGCCGACTATGGGAGCATCGCAGCATGACCACTCAAATTAAACGACGCCGTGGGACTACTCTTCAGCATTCTACTTTTGCTGGCGCTGAAGCTGAGATCACGATTGATACTGATAAGAATACTGTAGTTGTCCACGATGGCTCTACGGCTGGCGGGCATCCTTTGGCCAAAGCATCTGAGGTTGTTGCCAAGGCTGGCGATACCATGACTGGTAACTTGTCCTTCGGTGACAACGACAAAGCCACATTCGGCGATGGGGCTGACCTACAGATTTACCATGATGGGTCGAATAGTTATGTCAGAGACAATGGTGATGGAAACCTTCGTATAACGTCCGACAGTCAGGTGTTTATTGCAAAGCATAACGATGAGAATATGCTTCGTGCTACAGCAGATGGCGCTGTTGATCTGTATTACGATGGTTCCTCCAAACTCGCCACCACCAACACAGGCGTAGACGTCACTGGCACTATCACCAGCGATGGGCTGACTGTAAATGGGGCTGCAACTACTGACAGTTTTGATCTAGCAGCCATCGCCGCTTCCAAAGCCGACACTGCCGTTGACGTATTCGTTTACGACACCTCGAAGGACAGCGACGGTGGTGCATGGCGTAAGCGCACGCAAGCTACAAGCTGGTATAACGAGACCTTGAACACTGCGACCCGTGGTTCTCGCCGTGAGTTCCCTGCGGTTGCTGTGATTGTGGCTGAGGCTGATCAGATTGTTATTTATGATGGTGATGATCCTGCGCTACCGATGTGGATGATATTCCTAGGTGGCAGTATTGCTCGCATGGCTCACATTAATGGTGGGTCTTATACTCCAACTTCCGTGATGATGAAGAACGGTCACTTGGTCACTGGAAACTCTTTGCGTGGAATTATCGACATATCTTTTGCCTCAGACACGGCACTGATGTATCGTGAAAGCACCGCAGCGACTGTTTCTGGATACAGGAGTGGTGGCATCGTAAGTCGCAATGTGTCTGATATTGATCTTTGGGATGGCACTGATCCATTTGGTGCTATCATTAACGACACAGTCAACGACGTAGCCATGACCGTGCTACCCAACGCCCCGATTGACCCTGCGACTGGGCTTCCTGTGCCTACGATTGCAGTGGCGACGGCTGGCGGCGTGAGTGTGATTAAGGATGATGGGACGGTTGTTGATATTACAAGGACATCATCTGCTCAAACAGCCAGTGTAGACTTTAATAATGGTTACCTTGTTATTGGAAATTCTAATGTTGGTGCTGTTTGGTATTATGATTACATCCCATCTTCAGACGAAACTATATCTCCATCAAACGGACATATTGAATATTACGATAGTGGATTTAGTAATGACGACACGCCAGCCTATTTAGGCTATTTAAACACCAAGACGGCGGGTACATACATCGGAACGACAGGTGCTAACGATGCAGGGCTGACTGCCGTAGACTTTAACCCTGCTGACTACAGCAAAAGCAGCACAGCTTGGATTACCTCCGACTACAACACAGGCTGGATGAACGGCGACATCAAGGGTGCCTTCCTGTCCGATACCGATGACACCGATCTGGTTGGTAGTGAGTTGGTGACGAATGGGGATTTTAGTTCTGCGTTATCAGGTACTTGGACAACTGATCTTGGGAGTTCTTCGGGTGGAACTGTTGCCATCGTAAGCGGGGAACTTGTTATAACACAAGGCACAAACTCTGTGTGGATGGGTGCTTGGCAAAGCCTAGATGTCACAGGCATAGATACAGTTACCATTTCTGCACAGCGTACTGCCGTAGATGTAGGTACCGCAAGAGTCGGCTTGGCAACAGGATCAGGGGCTAGTTCTTCTACTCCAAACATAGGTTACTTAGAGTTTACTGGTACTACCACTGGTACCAAGGCCGTTACTATTGACGTGAGTTCATACACAACTGTTTATCTGTCTATTCGGGAAGGTTCTGGCGCTGGCGATTCGTCTACATTAGACAACATCTCAGTACGCCTAGCAGACGAAGATCGCAGCGTGAACGGCAATGGCTTACAGGTGTTTGGCACTGTGACCCGCACCCCCGTGGCAACGGGCGCTGATCTGGTGGCCTACAGTGGGTTCTCTACCAGCAACTACCTTGAGCAGCCGTATAACTCGGACCTTGATTTTGGGACGGGTGACTTCTGTTATATGGGTTGGTTTAAAACCAATGGCACCGGTATAACGATGTTTGAACGGTGCAATTCCCCTAGAAGCGGCAATGGTATGACTGTTTATATGGATGGGACGGGTAAGCCTCTATGGTATAAAATTGTAAGTGGAGTGCCCACTATTGTTGTTACTCCGACAGCTGCATATAACAATAATTCTTGGGTTCATTTTGCAGCTATCAGGCAAAACGGTGTTGTTAGCCTATACTTTAATGGGCAAAAAGATGGTAGTGCATCTGATAGCACAGATATGACTAACACATCTGCTATCTTCAGACTGGGCGCAAACGCCACAGGAACATCTGGGTGGACAGGCTCCCTAGCCCTCTGGCGCATCTCCGCCACCGCACCCACAGCCGAACAAATTTCTCGCATATATAACGATGAGAAACATTTGTTCACCGAGGGTGCGCAAGCGACTTTGTTCGGGTCTAGCGATGCCGTCACAGCCCTAGCTTTTGACGACAGCAGCCAGTTACTACACGTAGGCACCTCGGCTGGCCGCAGCGTATTCCAAGGCTTGCGCCGAGTATCGAACACGACCACTGCGGTCGGAACTGCAATCAGTGCCAGCAATGGCCTAGTGGTCGAGGAGTGATCTGATGACTGTGTATATTGAAAAACCAGCAATCAACCTGCGTGAGAAGCTGGCAGAACTAGACAAGCCCACAGGCATAGCTGGTGAGGCAATGCTACGGGCTGAGACACCACAGGAACAGTTTAACCTGATTGGTGCAGGGCGTAGGAATATTATTATTAATGGTGCTATGCAAGTGGCACAGAGGGGGACGAGTTTTACCCCTGTTTCTCCTGCTGATTTTACTTTAGATCGGTGGTCTTACGAGTCAGGTAATACCTCTGCTGTATTGGACATTACGCAAGATAGCGATGGGCCAGTAGGCTTTACCAAATGTTTAAAGGTAGATGTGCAGACAGCAGACACTCCTATCGCCACCAATGGATACGCTTATATGCAGTATTTGGTTGAAGGCACTGATGCTGCACCCGCTGGTTTTGGCGCATCAGACGGGAAGTCTATTACTGTTAGCTTTTGGCACAAGCACACAGCTACTGGAACATACTGCGTTTCAATTAGAAACAAATACTCAAGTGGGACTGATAGATCAATCGTAGGTGAGTATTATCAAAAAGCATCGGATGTTTGGGAATATTCTACTATAACTTTCCCTCCTTGCCCTGATGGGACATGGACAACTGATTCAGCGGATGCTGGGTTTAGATTAGGTTTTGCACTTGCGATGGGTAGTATTTATCACGCAGCAAAAGGTGTCTGGGTATCTGCGAATGATTTGTCCACAGCTAACCAGATAAACACTTTTGCAAGCAACTCTAACAACTTCCGCATCACAGGCGTCCAACTAGAACTAGGCAAAGTCGCCACCCCCTTCGAGCATCGGTCTTACGGGGAAGAACTGGCGTTGTGTCAGAGGTATTTTGAACGACAGTCATATGTAAGTGGTTCTATAGTATCTACTGGGTATGCTACGAGTGCTAGTAACGCTATTGCAGTATTAAATTATACCGAAAAAAGAGCTACGCCTAGCATTGATTTACCAAGCGCAAGCAAAACTGATGGCATTGCGTTCTTAACAGCATCTAATTCATTTCCAACTACAGTTGGCACTAATACTGCTGGAAATATTAACAAACATAGTTGCCGAATAAATGGGGGAGGTTATACCTCGGTTACAAGCCAAAGTCCATCTGCTTTGTATGTAACAGGTGAGCAAGTTATAGACATCAATGCGGAGTTATAATTATGGGCTACTCAATCTTAACTGAAGATGGAAACAGTGTTATTGTTGTAGGTAATACATCAATTCCACTAGACCCTGCTAATAGTGAATACCAAGCTGTCCTAGACGCAATCATTGCAGAAGGTGCAGACTGTTTCGACGGTGAAATCCCTGCAGAACTACAAGCAGCGGCAGACGAAAAGCAGTTCAACCAACAGCTAGCAGCCTACCGTGCAGCCACAGCCCGCTTGGCCAAGTATCGTCTAGCAGATGGTCGCCCCGAGCTGACTGAAATGCAGCCCACGGGTGAGCAGGTGTTCAACGAGGAGACTGGCGAGATGGAAGCTG
>Ga0208898_1000370_pt1 | contig 35293 bp, 39 predicted proteins | sample VirMetDEL_Mar_4_FD_184513 | JGI IMG/M metagenome (GOLD analysis project Ga0208898, IMG submission 184513) | Aqueous microbial communities from the Delaware River and Bay under freshwater to marine salinity gradient to study organic matter... | ecosystem: Environmental > Aquatic > Marine >... | reverse complement strand
AGAGCGGTGGTGGGTCGAAGGAGCTTCAGTCGTTCATGAAGCGCCTCGAGGACATCGCCGTGAAGGAGGCGCAGGCCTCAGCACCGAGGGTCATCGACATCGACAAGGCCCAGGTGTCGGCTCTGGGGGGTGAGGGATGAGCAGGACCGCAGAGGAATGGGGCCGCATCGCTGTCAGCCTGCCGGGTTGGCGGTGGATGACAGGAATGCAGACCCTGCCGCTACCGCACCCGGATCTCCCCGATTGCGACGACGCCGCGACCGAGGGCTGTCTGATTCGGCTGCTGGGGAGCGCCCGGCTCGCTCGTCAGGCACTCACGGCTGCTGGTCACTACAACGAAGCACATCGGCTCCACATCGCCTTCATGCTCGGCAAGGGCATCGGCCCTGCATGCATCGGTGCTGCTGAGGCTCTTGGGCAGTGGTCAGGGGGTGGCCATGCGTCGAACGTGTGACTCCTGCCTGTGCAGGTACATGGCTGAGTGTGCCCACGACTCTCTGGTCGGCACGGGTGCTGAGCCCATCGAGGGTGCTCCCCAGACGAGGGAGGGTGAGGAGATTCTGGTGTGGCTCGGCGCGAACCTGTACGACAGGGGAGGTGAGCCGGCCGTGCGGGATGGTGCTGGTCCGTGTCCTGGCTGGAGGCGGCGTTGACTCCTCTCGAGCAGTTCCGCCAGTTGCCTCAGGACACGCGGATGCGTGCGTTCCGCATCGTGGACTACGACACGAAGCAGTGGGTCTGGTACGAACCGCGTGCCGCTCAGCTCGTTCTTCGCGAGGCGATGAGGACCCACAACCGCATCATCGTCCCCAAGGCTCGGCGCCTGGGTGCGAGCACTGAGGTTGAGGCTTTCCTCTTCGATGCTCTGCTGATGGCAGACAACCCGCTTCCTCTGGCCTCGATGGCTCATGTGGACCGTGCTGCCAGGAACATCGGCGGCATGCTGCGGGGGATGTACGAGGGGCTGCCGGCCGAGATCCGTCCCCAGTCCTCGAAGATGAACGAGTACGAGCTTGTTCTCAAGGAGAGCGGCGCCAAGCAGACCGTCTACATGGCAGGTGGTCGAGGTGGTACCCGGTCGTTCGCAGCGGGGATGGCTCACCTGTCCGAGTTCGACTTCTACCCGGACCAGGCCGAGACGCTGGCTGAGGTGGACGCGACGGTGGGTGACGGGCTGCTCATCGTGGAGAGCACGGTGAACCAGCCGGGGTCGAAGTTCCATGACCTCGTCAAGGGCGCCCCCGAGAACGGGTGGCATGTGTGCTTCCTGCCGTGGACCCTGCACCCCGCCTACGCCGACAAGGTGACCCGGGACTTCGCTCCGACGGCTGCCGAGCTGGTGCTGATGGAGGAGCATGGTCTGACGCTGCCCCAGGTGGCGTGGCGTCGTCGGCAGATGGCGACACTGGGGAAGGCGAAGTTCCGTCGTGAGTACCCGCTGACCGTCGAGGAGGCGTTCGCGACCCAGTCGAAGCGGTTCTTCACGGTGGACTGCATGGAGCATGTGGAGGTCAAGGAGGTCCGCGCCACGGATCAGGATCGTCTTCGTGTGCTCGAGGACTGGGAGGACGGCTCGGACTACGCCATTGGCGTCGATGTCTCGGCCGGCGTGGGCTCCGACTCCTCTGTCATCACGGTGGTGGATGCGAGCACGCGGTCCCTGGCGGCGCAGTGGGTCTGCAGCAAGACGACCCCGAGCCGTCTGGCGGAGCACATCCTGAGGCTGGGCCGTGCGTATGAGTGGCCTGTGCTGGTGATTGAGTCGAACGTGTACGGGCGACGGGTCATCGAGGACGTGGCGAGGCATGGGTATCCGCGCCGCCGCATGTGGACGGACGACAACGGGAAGCCATGGCGCACGCATGGTGGGAACCGTGCTGGTCTGTTCGAGCTTGTTCGCTCGACGATGGAGGAGGGGTTCCTGGGTGAGTTCACCAAGGAGCTGTACGAGCAGGTCGTGTCCATCGGGTGGAATGCGAAGAAGAACAGGCCCGACCATCCTCAAGGGAAGCACGATGACATGGTCATCAGCCTGGCATTGGCGCTGGTTGCAGCGCAGGAGATGCCGCTGCGTCTTCCTGAGGAGCGTAGTAGGGTGACGATGGAAGACCTCATCCGCAAGAACCGGGTACGGGAAGCGAAGAGGGCGCATCCATTCACGGTCAGGGGTGACCGCAGGAGGCCGATGTGAAGCCAGCCGATGTCCAGATGAAGTTGCAGGAGCACGACCGCTACTGGGAGCACATGCGTCCCGAGCAGGAGGCTCTCAAGAACATCTACGAGACGCGCTTCTTCGATGTGCCTGAGCGGAACGATGACCAGATCGAGGTCCAGACCTCTGATGCGTTCGGGTACATCGAGGGCATCATCGGTCAGCTCTACGCCCGGAACCCGGCCTGCGTCATCCGCAAGGGCATGCGGGCTCTGGGTGACGCTGAGGTGTCGCAGACCGTGGCGAACGGGTTCCTGTCTGACGAGTGCCGGGAGGCGATCGAGCACGGGACGCGCCTGGCCCTCATCCACCCCATGTCGTTCATCAAGCTCGTGCCCCGCGAGACGGATGACCCGTACCGCAAGGTTCTGCCTGTGGCGGTGCCTCCGTGGGAGGTCATCGTGGACGAGGATGCGCCGGCCTGGGATGAATGCCGGTTCATCGGGCATGCGTACTGGGAGCCGCTGAACAGCGCGAAGGCGAAGTTCGGGTCTGGCCGGAAGTGGATGGCTCGGCGCCGGGAGCCGTACTTCAAGCAGGACCGGTACACCCAGGACGAGGTCGAGGCGATGCCTGCGGCCATGGCGACGAAGTACGACGAATACATTCGCATGGTGGAGTGGTACGACTTCGAGGAGGGGAAGCTGTACTTCTGGACGCCGGATGTCGAGGGTGAGCTTCGCTGGCTGGCCCAGGAGGAGATTCCGGTTCGGAACTGGGATGGTCGGTTCCTGAGCACCATCGTTCCGCTGTACTTCTCGTCGCTGCCTCACCGCCCGATGGAGGGGTACTCGGCGCTGCGCCGCATCTACGACCAGCTCTACGAGAAGAACATCGTCCGGAGCTTCCAGGCGTCGGCTGTCCGCAAGGTGGCTCGGCAGTACCTCGTCCGTGCTGGTGCCCTCGATGAGGAGAACCAGGGCTACATGCGGTCGGGTGTGGACGGGTTGTTCATCGAGGTGGACATCGAGCCTGATGAGAGTCTGGCTGAGCAGATCATGCCCGTCCCCCACACCCCGCTGCCGGCTGAGACGAGCCGGTACGTCAGCGAGGTGATGGACGACCAGTACACGTCCACCAACCAGGACCCGTTCAGCCGTGGTCAGGGCCTGGGTGGCCGCGCCTCTGCTGCTGAGGTTGCGGCGCTGGTGAGCTACTCGTCGTCCCAGCTTGGGCACCTGGCTCGGAAGCGTGACGCCACCATCGAGGAGTTGGTCCGGGTGTACCTCGCGACCCTCGCCACGTTCGTGGACGACAAGACCATCCCGATCGACATCAAGGGTGCCATCGTGCGGCCCACACCGGCTGACCTGCTCGGTGACTTCAAGGTCTACGCAGAGGATGAGGGCCAGACCCCGGTGTCCGAGGCGATGAGGAAGCAGCAGTTCTTGATGAACGTGCCGACCCTGCAGGCCCTGGGTGCTGACCCCAAGTTCCTCCTCCAGCAGGCTGCATCCATGCTGGGCTTCGAGGACATCCCGATGGCCCCGCCGCCTGAGCCGATGCCGGCTGGCCCGATGGACGCAGGAGCGCCACCGCCCGACATCGAGACGGCGGTTGCCACGGCCACGCCAGGTGACATCAACGCCATGATGGGGAGTGTCTGATGCCGCTGTACCCGTACCACTGCCCCAAGTGCGGAGCCTACGAAGAGGTGCTGTGCTCGGTGGAAGAGAAGCCGATGGCGCTGGACTGTGACTGCGCTGCCGACATGGTGCCTGTGGTGACGATGCCTGCCAGGACCCCGGGCCAGTGGGGAGGGGTGGACTCCGGATACTTCGACCGTGGCCTGGGTCAGTGGGTGGACAGCCACAAGGAGGCGGACAAGATCGCCAAGCAGAAGGGTCTGGTCCGAGCCAGCGACTTCGATGACAAGTTCATCGAGGACTCGGTGGACAGGTTCGGCACCGAGCAGAAGACGCTGGAAGCAGACCGCAAGGAGTACCGCTCCTACGTTGACTCTGGAATGGATGCAGGGGAAGCGGCAGCCAAGACCTTCAGCGTGTCGAAGTTGAAGGAGCGTGGTATGCTCGACGCCTCCATCAAGGGAGACTGACATGAGCATTGACAGCCTGGACTCGCTTCGCGATGAGGCAATGGCAAAGGCAGACGAGGCCGACGCTGCTGCTGATGAGGCAATGGCTGAGATGGCACCGCGTGGTGACTTCAGCGCTGGGGCTCTGAACAAGGTGGTCGAGGCGCTCAACGCCATCCTGCCTTCGTTCGGCCCGATGGCTGAGGAGTACCCCACCTTCGCAGGTGACGAGGAGATGCTCCCGCCCGAGTTCGTGAACCAGCTCATGATGGTGGCGACCGCAGCGGCTGATGCTGACCTCGATGATGTCCTCGCGATGGAGGACGTGGAGATGGTGCAGGACGATCGCGACCTGCAGCTCCTGGCCGGCAAGCTGCGGACCCTGTCCCAGAGCCGGGACTTCAAGCAGTTCCTGAAGCAGCCAATGGAGGGCGAGGCCCCCATGGCAGTGGAGGAGGAGACGGCCGAGGTCGAGGCACCCATGGAGGGTGGCGAGATGGAGGTCGAAGAGGACGACCTGCTCATGCAGCGCATGTAGCGGTTGTTGAGGGAGAGAGGACATGCCCAAGCAGAAGCCCGGTACGCGCCGGGTGACCATCATCGTGCGAGCAGGTGACGAGGCCCGTGGCATCGAGGAGGGGGCCGAGGCGGCTCGGCTCCACATGGAGCAGGTGCCCAAGGACGACCTGACGGCGAAGGCCTGGTCGAAGGCCGCAGTCGGTGAGGGGCTCATGATGAGCACGCCGGTCGTCGCCAGCCGTTGGACCCGCGAGGGGAACCTGACGGTGGAGGTCCCGTGAGCGACGAACAGGCAGCGCCAGCAGCAGAAGCTCTGGCTGATTCGGCCACGGATTCGGCCACGGATTCGGCCACCGAGACTGTCGAGGCCCAGGACACCACGTCTGGAGATGTGACCGTCCCGCTCAACGAGCAGGCCTCAAGGAAGGAGCAGGCCATCGAGCGGCTTCGTGCTGCGCTTCGTGCTGAGAACGGAGAGCCCGAGCCGGCTGACCCCATCCTCGACGCTGAGCCCGACGAGCCGTTCTCGGTCAACCCGAACGACGCGCTGAAGAACGCACCCGACGACATCAAGAAGCTCTACGCGAACATGCGTGCGGACTACACCCGCAAGACGCAGGCCCTCGCGGAAGCTCGCAAGCAGATGGAAGCGGAGCGCGCAGCGCTGACGAACGGCAAGTTCATGGACGACCTGAAGGCGAAGGCCGAGGCAGACGTGGGCTTCGACCCCTTCGACCCAGGCTCGGTCCAGGCGCACATCGACAAGCAGGTGGCTGCAGCCCTGCGCCAGGCCCTCGAGCCGGTGCGCCAGGAGGTGGAGCTGTCGAACCGTCGTGCTCAGCTTGAGCGGTTCAAGGCAGAGAACCCGGACATCAACCAGCCCGAGGTCAAGAGGGCCGTGGTCCAGATGCTGAAGGACGATGAGTCCCTGAGCCTGGAGCGCGCCTACGCGATCGTGCAGGGCAACCGGGCGCTCACCGAGAAGAGGGCTCTCGAGGCCGAGCTGGCTCGCATCCGTGGTGAGGCGAAGCAGGCTGGGCTCAAGATTGGCGGTGCGTCCCGCGCCACCGGGTCTGGTCGTGTGCCGGCCGCCATCCGGCAGCAGGGTGCATGGGCAGTGGCCCAGTGGATCCAGGCGAACCGTAAGTAGTTGAAGTTGCAGGGTTCTGGGGAGGCGTGGTAGGGTCTCACCGCGCCCCCCGCCCAGGGCCCTTCGGGACAACCCACCGTCAGCGGGACACGGTCGAACAACGAAAGTTCCACCCTGTCTACCTACGGTGACCCTATGGCCGTCCTCAGCAACGACATCCTGTCGTCCACGCTGCGCGAACTCATCAAGGATGAGGTCGACCAGCTCTTCAAGACCACTCCCCTCCTCGACCACATGAACCGCAGCGGTGGCATCCGCATCGTGGACGGTGGCCAGAAGGTGGACCAGCCCCTCATCCTGTCCGAGCACAGCTCGATCACCCAGCTCTCCAGCGGGTACGAGCCCACGAACCTGGCAGTCAAGGACGTTCTCCAGAACGCCAGCTTTGACTTCGCCGACTACGTCGCTCCGGTCGTCATCACCCGCAAGGAGGAGCTGTCCAACAGCGGCCCCCGCGCCATCGTGGACATCGCTGAGGCTCGGCTCAAGAGCGTCATGGGCATGTTCAAGCGTGAGTGGGAGAAGCAGGCTGTGGCCGGTAACTCCGGCATCATGACCGAGATGCTGACCCTCAACGGCTCGGACAGCAACACCGGCTTCCTTGAGGCTCGACTCATCGGTGCTCAGATCAACGATGTCGGTGGTCTCGCCAAGTCGTCCTTCCGCGACCTCGAGAACCAGTACGTCGATGCCGCTGGCTCCTTCGCTGGCAACTCGACGGCGCTCCTGACCGAGCTGTTCATCGCCGCTCAGCAGCGCACCCCCGACACCACCCCGGACCTCATCCTGGCGTCCGAGGCGATGTACAAGCTGTACAAGGTCGATCTCTTCGCCAACGAGCGGTACATCAACGAGCAGACGCTGGACAGCGGCAAGCTCGCTCTCGCCTTCCACGGCGCGATGATGTACGTCGATCCGAACCTGCCGGCCTCCTCGGGTGCCACGCAGATCTCGGCCTACATGCTGAACACCAAGCACATCAAGTGCATCTTCGACTCCCGCGCGAACTTCACGCTCGGGGACTTCCAGAAGCTCTCCGGGTACACCAGCCGCTCCGCTGACGTGATGCTGCGTACCCAGCTCAGCTTCGACCACCTCCTGTCGAGCGGTGTCCTCGGCCGCGCGGAGACCTGATATGGCTACCAGCACCATCCTGCAGACCCTGAACCAGGCAGCCGCTGGCGGTCTGGGCTCGGCATCCGCCCGCCGCAAGGTGGAGACCTTCATCGCTTCCGCCGCGATCACGGCTGGCGACTTCGTGTCGCTCGACGTGACCAAGACCGGTGCCGATGCGGCTCTCTTCGTCAGCGTCGTGGACACCTCCGGTGGCGCTGTCGCCGTCGGCGTCCCGACCATGGGTGTCGCCCTCGCTGACGCAGCAGCCAACGAGGATGTGCGTGTCGTCGTCGCCGGGTACGCCCAGGCCAACGTCGTCGCGTCCGCTTCGACGGCCGGCGTGGCTCTCGCGCTCGACACCACCACGTCGGGCCAGGCTGCCATCGCTGACGCTGCGAACGTCAACATCGCCGCCATCGGCCTCAAGGACAGCGCCGCGTCGGGCCTCACCGACGTGTGGGTCGTCCCCTCGATCTGAGTCCTGGGCCCCCGGCGGTCCTCTCTCCCCCACTCCATCGCCGGGGGTTGGCCCTCGTCCCGCCCGGGGCGGGGGCCTCTTCGCATAGGAGCAGCCCGTGAACCTGTCGCAGATGCTGTCGATGGCTGGGTCCATCTTGGACTACTCGCCAGACGTGCCGTCGTACCGCGCCGAGCTTCGCCGGTTCATCAACCAGGCGTACAAGGAGCTGTTCTCCAACGACGTGTGGCTCTTTGCCCAGCGCGAGGACCACCTCACCATCTACCCGGACCTGTCCATCGAGGGGCTCAGCATCGTCATTGGTGCTGACGGGAACGCCCAGCTTCAGGACCCGCTCAGTCGCGCGCTCTTCCGTCCGCGCATGGCTGGCTACATCATCGAGTTCACCGCGAGCGGTGGGCCGGTGGCAGCCCCGTTCGAGCTGCAGGTCCGCATCGTCATGGACGGGAACAACCTTGTCCTCGAGGACAAGAACGGACGCGACGTGTCTGGTGCCTCCTACGCTGGCACAGGCATGAACGTCACCATCAAGCAGCGGTACATCGACATGCCGCTGGACTGTGTGGACGTGCTGTCCGTCACGCTGCGCTACCCGAGCCAGGAGCGGCAGCCCTTCTACAACCTGACCCGGTGGGAGGACGAGGCCTGGATGCTGAACATGGACCTCATCGCGAGGCCCACGAACTTCGTCCTGGCTGAGGACGTGATTGTCCCAGCGCCGGTCATCACGCCCGTGCTCAACAACCTGGGTGCCGTCGCCAACACGGTGCCGGTCGCAGGGGACTGGGATGTCGTCTACGTCCACTCCCTGGGTGAGCGGCTGAGCGCGCCGAGCCCAAACAGCACGGTGGTCACCTTCACGGCCACGGACGGCATGAGCGTCAGCGGCATGCAGAACAACGGGTCGGATGACTCGACTGGGCTGCAGAAGAAGGTCTACGTCCGCTCGCCTGACAGCGACGCCTTCTACGAGGTGCAGACGCCCCAGGTCAAGGAGAGCGTGACGACCACCGGCTCACCGAACGGGCTTGCAATCAGCACCTCGTACCAGCTCTCGCAGTACCGCATGCCTGAGCATGAGGGCATCTACAAGCGCATCCGCATGTACCCGCGCCAGGACGAGGAGTTGACCATCACGGTTCGCTACCTGGCTCGTCCGTTCCGGCTGCTCGATGACGGGGACATCCCGATGTTTCCCCCGGAATATCATCAGCTTCTGGTGTTCCGGTGCTGTGAACAGCTCTTCATCAAGCACGGCAACGGGCCGCTGGCAGAGCTCTACCGGGAGCGCGCCGAGGCTGTGCTCGCCCGGATGCAGAAGCGGTACAAGACCACCCGGAGCCAGATGATGGTGAAGGGTAACTTCACACAGAGCACGACCATGGCTCGGCCCTGGCGCACCCTGAGGCACCTGACATGAGAGCCACGAACGTCGAGGTCGAGCGGCTCAAGGGCATCGACCAGCGCATCCCTGCGCCCAAGGCCACCGCTGCTCTCATGGAGAACTGGCGGTCGGACTGGGAGACTGGCGGCTGGACGAACCGTCTGGGCTACGAGAAGCTCCTCACGTCCACCTCGACGTTCGCTCCGTTCGTCACGTTCGGCCGCATCGACAGCGTGTTCTGCTGGGCTGAACGCAGCGCTGCTCTGCGGTGGATGTTGTTCGAGACAGGCGGGGTGCTGTACTTCGTGAACTACATCCGTGACGCTGCTGTCACGCTCGAGTCGGGTCGTCGGCGTCATGCGCTCGGTGAGCCTGGCACGAACTACGTCGCCACCCAGGCCGGCGTGGTCATCGCCAACGGCGGTCGCATCAAGCGGTTCAACGGGTGGATGCTGGACCTCAACGCGACCACCCCGCCCCTGGGCTCAAGGTACGTCAACCACGGGTACGAGACGCTCCCTGAGCCACCCAGGGCGTACTCCGTCCAGTCCGCAGGCACGGGCAACCCTGAGTTCACCACGGACCTTGATGGCGCCTACGTCACGAACGCTGTCGGCAGCTTGACCCAGGACGTGGGGCTCGGCTCCCGCAACGACGGGGACGAGAACGAGTACACCTGGCGGGTGTCCTGGGTGGACCAGACCGGCTCGGAGAGCGCGCTCAGCGCCGCAAGCAACACGGTGCGGTGGACGACGGGTACGGACGAGCTGGGCAAGATCGCGGCTGTCGAGATCCCAACCGGTCCACTGGGTACGGTGGCTCGTCGCGTCTACCGGACAGGCTACACCGACGGGCTGTTCCGCTTCGTCGGAGAGGTGGGCAACAACGTCGAGACTCTGTTCTACGACAACAACCCGGACACCCGGCTCGGCGGCGAGGCCCCTGAGTCCCTGACCCCCATCCCGTCCCCTGGGGCTCGCTTCGTGGCGCAGGCGGCGAACTGCCTGTTCATCGACGGCGGTCCAGCCAACGGCATGGCGGTGTTCTACTCGATGCCGGGCACCATCGCTCAGTTCGCCATCGAGGACTACATCTACCTGGGCGGCAACGGCGGGGACGTGACTGGTCTGGCCGGGTACTACAACGCGGTCATCGTGTTCCGAGAGCGACAAGTTGATGTAATCACTGGAGTTTATCCAGACTTCAGGGTCGCTCCGCTGCTCCTCGATGCGGGTGGACGAGCCCCTGCCACGACCATCCCGGTGCCTGGTCACGGCATCATGTTCCTGGCTGACGACGGGGTGTACGCCCTGACGGGAGGCCTCGATGGCGGCAGTGAGGCCAAGGTCGAGATGGTGTCCGCCCCGGTGCAGGACTACATCAACCGCATCAACCCGTCCGTGTCGCCGGCCTCCAAGGCTGTGCTCTGCCGCAAGTGGAAGGAGTACCAGCTCTGGGTGCCCATCGACGGCTCACCTGACCTCAACATCGGGCTCATCTACCACTACGACCGTGAGGAGTGGACGGTGCGTACCGGGTGGCCCGTGGCCTGTGTGACCTCGACCCCTGACGGTGACGTGGTGTTCGGTCACCAGACCGGAGCCAACGGCAGCAACAGCTTGGAGTCTGGCCTGTTCGTCATGAGTGAGGCTCGGCAGATGGGGTACACGAAGAAGGGGGAGCAGTTCCTGTCGGCTGACCCACCGGACTCGGTGTACCTGTCCCGGCTCGAGGCCCTCAACGACAGCGCCGACAAGAAGCATCTCCGGTACGTCTACGTCAAGCAGATGACCACAGGCAGCAACACCACGGCCATCCAGGCAGAGGGTGACAGGGGACTCGTCGTCAACGTGGGCCCCGCCCTGGCGAGCCAGCCGGCTGACCGGGAGCTTCTCCCTGTGTACCAGTCGGGCATCGGCGCCGAGGTGGCGAGCTGGGACGATGCGAAGTGGTCGCAGCCTGTCCCGGTTGATGTCCGCTACAGCCTCGTCCTCGACGGTTCTGGGTACATGCAGTTCCGGATGACGACCGACAACGACATCACGCTGACCGGCTACACGCTGGGTGTGGTGACTTCGACCACCGAGGTCATCGAGGGCAGGGCCGCAACCACCCGGAGGCCGACGTGAGCTACAGGTACCGTCGCAGTGACCTGCGTACCTCCAACACGGTGGACGCGGCTCGGTTCAACGAGAACCTCAACGAGCAGGTCGCCAACCTGCAGGGGCTCAGCCGCGACCAGATTCCCGGGGGCTCTGTCTCTGAGACGATGTTCGCCAACGAGGCTTTCCACGACCTGACTGTGGCGCAGACGAACACCGAGATCGCAGACCCCTACCGGGCCTCGTCTCCATCCACTGGACCGTTCCCCTCCTGGGCCTGCGCTCCTGGCATGCAGTACCCGAACTACTCCGGGGACAGCGTCGTGGCGTTCACGGAGAACGTGACCACGAAGGGTGGCCTGCTGCACGTCGAGTTCTCGACATGGGTGTGGCGGAACACCATCTGTGACCGCAAGTACCTGTCCTCGTCTTCGAGCGTGGTTGACCGCCCCAAGGCCTTCCGCATGCGGCTGCTTGTAGACGGCATCGAGGTGGACAGCACCGCCAACGTGTACGTCCCGTGGATGAGCATCCACCTGTGCGGCCAGGTGCTGGTCCCTGAGGGGGCAGTTTCTGTGCAGGTGGTGTGGTCGATGGATTCGCTTGCGACCTATGTCAACGGAACAGCGAAGGACGACGATGACTTCGTGATGCTGTTCTTCTCTGGCTCGTCCCTGCTCCTCAACCAGCGGAGGTCCTGATGTCCAGCCTTCCGACCTACAACGCCGAGCCGGGCACCACCGTCGATGCTGCCTCTGTGAACAACCTGTTCACCGGAGTGGGCACTGCCACGTCATCACTCGACGCCAGCAACGTGCGGGCTCAGGGCGTGGATGTGGGCCAGGTCGATGTGGTCAGCGCCAACAACGACGGCATCGTCACGCGCTACGCCTCGCAGGACGACAACACCGCGTCGGCCACCTACGCCAGCACAGCGGACAGGGTGGTTGCCACGTTCACGCTGGGCACGGCGATGGACATCCGGCCCGGGGATGTGTGGCGCTGCTACTACAGTGTCCGCATCACCGACCAGAACAGCAGCGTCACCAACGAGGCCGACCTTGAGACGATGACGAAGCGGGTTGGAGCTGGTTGGATCTTCTGGCTCGAGTGGGACATCGGCTCTGGCTACGAGAGCATCCCTGGCCAGGAGGACTTCAGCACCTCGCACTACAGCGGCGTCAACGATGACGCGGGCAACCCGGTCCCGCACATGCCCACCAACGAGACGCTCACCTCGATGGTGTTCCCGCACGTCAGCGTGGCTGAGAGCGTTCCTGTCGGCGTGTACCAGACCCACCAGTACGTCGGCACCACTGGGCTCGGCAGCGCGTTCAACCGCCCGATGCGACGGTCCCGCGCCTTCCACTACAGGCGTCCCGTCCCGAGCACGACGGTGAGCGTGGCAGGCATCCGCATCATGGTGAGGGGTGTCGTGTCCCTGGGGCGCGACCCTGGCGGGAGCGGTGACGGTCTGCTCTTCGTGCGGGACACGGCGATGTACGGCACGGACCCAACCTTTGGTGGGGCGAGTGATACCATCACCGTAGACAACAAGCGTCTCATCAACATCGTGCAGGCGGAACAATGAGCTACACCCCGCCGAACACGTTCGTGGCTGGCACCGTGGTGCAGGCCAACCTGCTGCAGCAGAACCTGCAGGAGATGCAGGAGTACGCCAACGGCGGTGTCGTGGCCGGGGACCTGTCCACCTCGCCGTGGGTTGAGCAGCAGCACATCGTCAGGCCGTCCTACGAGTCCGCCACGCGCACGTTCACGGCTGTGTCTGGCGTCAGCTCGGCGGCCGGCCGGGGCAAGTTCCTGGGCCGGTACACCTACGTTCAGCGGGCGACCTCGACCCGGAACGAGGACGTGTCGGTCTGGCAGTTCATCCCCGGGACCTTCAGCCGCATCGAGCTGCCACGGATCCCCAAGGCCCTGTTCATCCAGTTCAGCTTCTCTGGCACCACGCCCAGCGACGCGACTGTGACGACCGGCACCGACTACGGCTTCCCTGGCTCCGATGTGCGGATGCTGGTGTACCCGGGTGAGATCGTGGACGGATCGAACCTGCAGAGCCCAGAGCTGCTGACCGAGCACCTCCTGCAGGCAGAGGACGACGGAGACATCGGTGCTGGCGTTGGTCGCCGGGACCACCAGAGCGGCTTTCACATGATTGCCAACCCTGGGAACCGGCTCTTCAGCATCGGTCTGGTCGGCAAGAGCACGATGCCCAATACCCGTATCTGGCGATGGAGCGTCGCCATTGAGTCATGGATGGTCTGATGGCACGGAACCCGTACAGGAAGAGGACTGCCCAGGGTGCTGCCCAGGGTGCGATGAGCGGAGCGATGGCCGGCTACCAGATGACGGGTACGCCGTTCGGTGCCATTGCTGGTGGGCTCGGCGGCGGCATCGCTGGTGGGCTCATGGCTCGCCCTGGCGAAGACGAGAAGATGCTGCGCGCACGGATGCGGCGCCTTGAGCGTGGCGTGCTGGGTGACGAGGAGGCTGCCATCATGGGTCGCTTCGTTGACCCGGTTGCGGCGGCAGCGAACGAGCAGATGGTCCGCAGCCGAGCAGTCGCGCCGGCCACCGCAGCCACTGGCGCTCAGGCTCGCGAGGCCATTGCCGGTCAGCGTGCTGCTCGTCGGGACATCGGAGAGGCAGCGCAGGAGGGGGCTCTGGCTGTCATGGACCTTGGTGAGCAGCGCCGCATGCAGGCGCAGCGCATCCGCGAGGGACTGCAGGCCCAGGACGTTCGGCGCGACGAGTCGTTCCGTAAGGCCCTGTTCGAGGGTGGCCTCGACATCGCTGGTCAGATCGGACAGGACCGTGCTCTCAAGCAGATTCTCGCGGAGGAGGAGAGGCGTCGCCTTGCTCAGGAAGCGCGGCAGGGTCGTGCTCGCGCCAACCAGGCAGACATCTCAGCCATCAGTGACGAGGAGTTGGACGCCTTCCAGTTGGGTGGCGGGGTCACCATCGATGAGGATGTGTCGGGACTTCAGCTCGGCGGCGGACTTGTCCCTCGGACGCGCGAGGAGATCGAGGCTCGCTCGCCCCTCATCCGGGAGCGTCTGGCTGAGCTTAGCCAGCGCACTGGGGTGCCGCTGGGAACGGGGGCGCTGCAGGCTCCTGGATCCAGAGAGGCCCTTGGAACCAGCTTTGGCTCGCGAGGCCCCATGTTCCAGGCTGAGGCTGAGCTGCTTGACGAGTCTGTCCGTCCGTTGGTTGAGGAGCCCTTGCCTCAGCGTGACCAGCGGGATCTGAAGCGCATCGACGCGATCTTCGACATCACCGGGGACGACTCGCTGTACAGCCTCATGGAGCAGGATGGCTCCTTGCAGAGTGTGCTCGACATGCAGGACTCGGAGTTCAACGAGTTCATGGCTGAACTCATGCCACTTGGTGGCGGGCTTATGATCCGCCTGGGAGACTGACATGGCTACATCACGGGGCATGGGGTACGCCGCGACGTACCTGATGGGTCGCCGTCAGGCGCTCGAGGAGTCCGTCAAGCGGGCCGAGGAGGTCATCGCTGACGATGAGACTCGGTTCAAGCTCGAGCGGAAGATGTACCTCGACAACATCGACTCCATGGACAAGCAGATTCTGGAGTACGACAAGCTCCTGGCGAAGGCCCGCAAGGCCCAGGCCGAGCTTGCACAGCCCCGCATGGGTCGGGCCAGCTACACCACGATGCGCGAGAGGCCCCAGTTCGGGGAGCAGATCAACGCCATCAAGGTCGCCGGGGCGGTCAGGACCGACGCCGAGGTTCGTTCCGCTCAGGCAATCAGCCCGCCCAAGGAAGTTGTTGATTTCATTGAGAAAGAGACTGTCGACCTGCAGCGCAAGCGTAGCGCCGAGGAGGTCAAGGACGAGGACATCATCGCCGCACAGCGGAAGATCACCGCTCAGATCCAGGGGATCGAAGACCCGTACCAGAGGGCAGCATCCTACGGTGCGATGGGTGAGTTCTTGCGGGCCGAGAAGGGGTTCACCGCCGAGCAGGCCAACGCGCTTGTCATGAACGCGATGGACCCTGCGGCTCAGGCGGCGGCAGATCCAGAGAAGATGAAGGAGAGGGCTGCGGAGGTCTACACCCAGGCCGGAGGCGCGGACGCCGACAGGTGGGTTGCTGAGATCCTGCCGCAGACCATGGTTCGCGGAGCCTACCTTGGGGGCGGAACCTCGACGGTCACCCGCGACGAGCCTCTGCCAGGAGAGGCTGCCCGCATGGGCATCATCAACAGCCCTGGGTTCAAGGCCACAGCCAAGGCTCTGCGCGACGATGGGGTCATCTCCGACGAGGAGCGCGCGGCGCTGACCGAGCAGAGGATCACCCCTGAGGACTACCTCGACGTGGACCTGATGCAGGCCATCGCTCGCACCGGGAAGCTCGAGGCAGAGCGCGCATCCCTCGCAGGCCGGCGCGCCGAGGCGCAGGAGAGCTTCGCCTCGATGGTCCAGCCCGACACCTCGATGCAGCGCCAGCGCGAGCTGACCAGCATGTTCTACGGTCCCGGTGGTGTCACCCCGGCACAGGCCTCGATGCGGCCCAAGCAGGTGCAGGAGGGGATCACCAAGGAAGCAGAGCGCATGTCTGCCAAGCAGGCCATGGTCAAGGGCTTCGTCCGCGCCGCCAAGGGGGACCTCCCCGAGCTGGACGAGGAGACGAACGTGTACGCTTCGCAGCTCACCGAGGCCATCGACGCCGGCAACGAGGAGGCTGTCAAGCAGTCCTTCCGCTCGATGACCGAGGCTGGTGTGGACTCTGAGCGGCTGGTCAGCGCGTTCGGTGTAGCATCCAAGCGGGCCAGGGAGCTGGACGCAAGGCGCAAGGCGCAGGCAGCTCAGGCCGCCGCTACGGAGTAGGCATGACCCCCGAGGAGTTCGACGAGTACATGCGGAAGCTCGGGACCGCCCAGCAGGGTGGTGCTCCTGAGCCGTTGGCCCCAGCCGTTCCGCGTGAGAAGCGGGCCCCCAAGGACGATGTCGAACTCATCGGGATGATGGGTGACCTGCGTGAACGCCGAGCCGAGGAGGCTGCCCGGCAGTACGGGTTCCAAGTGGCGCCCACCGAGCCCATCGAGCCCGGCATGCGGGAGCGTGCTCAGCTTGAGGCGCTCGATGAGCTTGAGGAGGCTGTCGCTGTCCGGGCTCGCGCAGGAGATGTGACCAGCCCTGTGAACGCCGACCTGTTCCTGAGCCGGTACGCAGGCCAGGGCCAGGTGTACAACCCGGAGACGGGTGAGCTTGAGCCCCTCGACATCACGTCCCCCTCCGAGCTGTTCCGCTCAGCTCTGGGTCGGCGGATGGTTGCTGAGGGCTCCGACGTGCGAGAGGCGGCTCGGCGCGTACGGATGGGGGAGACGACGAGGGAGGAGGCTGGTCTACCTGAGGGGCTGCCCATCGACTTCGATGCCCCTGAGGGTGGGACTGGCATCTACGAGTCGTACATCATGCCGCCGCTCAAGGCCCTTGGATTCACCGAGGCTGCCGCCAGTGAGGCTGTGTTCGGTCGCTTCCCTGTCTCCGATGTGATGTTCACTGGGGCAATGCTCGCCAGTGGCGGGAAGGCCGGAAAGTACCTCGACAGGCAGAAGCTCAAGGAGCAGTTCCCTGACAGAGAGCTGTTGTTCTACTCGGTCGATGCTGAGGGCAACCCGCTTCGCCCGCAGGACCCCGCCTACCGGGTCGCCAGCGCCATTGATGCAGCCAAGGAAGCCACGGGGCTGGCTGACGCAGAGGCTCTGGTCGAGGAGTTCAAGGACAGCGAGTACGTTGACGCCGCCAGGGCCCTGAGTCGTAGGATCGAGGACGCCGCCATGGCGAGCCAGGTCCCGTTCGGCAGGGTGCTCAGCGGAGTGGGTCAGGTCGGTGAGGCCTACGCTGCCATCACTGGCGACAAGGAAGGCATCATCCCGTCCGTGGGTGAGAAGGCCCGTGAGCTGACCCGGACGCCTCGCCTCATCGGCACTGGTGGGGTGATGCCCACGCCGTTCCAGGCCACCGAGCGCATGCTTCCAACCGGTGAAGCCATCGGTGGAGCACTCGACCACGACGACTTCATCGTCCGTGTGATTGATGCGTCTGCCAAGGGCCGAGGCCTGGGTGACGAGGCTGTGGCTGTCACTGACTTCCGTGAGGACAAGGAGCGGTTGTACGGCTCGGACGAGACTGCGCTTGGTGTCCACCCTGCCTACGCATCCGGCATGCTCAGCGGCGTCATCATCCCCACCGGCCCTGGTCTGAAGATCGTGGGCGGCCTGACAGGCGAGGTGGTTCGCAGGGGTGTTGACCTCCTCACCAGCTCAGCCACCGTGCGTAGCCTCGCGGCCCGTGGCGCGGCTCGGCAGGTGCTGGGTCAGGCAGTCGAGGCAGCGGACGCTCCGAGCGTCAAGAGCATTGCTGCGTCCCGGGTGGTCAACCCTGTGGCGACCGCGCTTGAGATGCAGGCAGTGGCGGCTGAGGCCCTGGCGGCTGGGCAGAAGACCATCAAGGCTACGGACCTGGCTGCTCGGTTCGGAGGCAACGCCACCGCTGCTCGCCTGCTCGACCAGGCCGCGAAGGCCACGCCGGGTGCTGCTGGTGTTGTCGAGAACATCGATGCCCGTGTGCTGCAGGAGGTAGCCCGGCCCTACGTCATGGCTGGTGATGCTGCTCGCGTTCTTGCGGACATGCCGGGCATGGCGCTGGACAAGGCTCGGCGCGTCGTCTCGGAGATGGTTGACCCGGCCAAGCGTGCGGCGGTTGAGTCGATGACCAAGGGTGAGATGGAGCGCCTGCTTCGCGGGATGCTTCAGACGACTGGTCATGCTCCGAACACGAAGACGCCGTTCCTCAACAGCATGTACGCCATGGCCTCCCGCATACAGGACGACATCCTGAGGGGCGCGCCTGTCGGGGAGATCGTCACCCGCAGCATCAAGGGCATGGGTGCCAACGGCGCGCTGTTTCAGAAGCACTTGCTGCGAGCCCTGGTCGAGGAGGGGCGCCGAGCCGGCAAGGATGTGGAGTCCCTCATCCTCAAGGCCGCTCGAGGCAAGATGTCTGCAGGCAAGCTGTGGACAATGGCTGAGGCGCTGGGTGACGGGCGTGGGTCGTGGGCCGTGGCTCGCGCCTACCGGGACACGATGACGGACGCCGCCAAGGACGCGGTGATGCAGGCCCTTCCCGAGGACTACCGCTTCCTGTCCCGCACGCTGATGATTGCTGAGGACAAGTGGAAGGACGCGCACAAGGCGCTCATCGACTTGATGGACTCGACGTACACCATCACGGGTACCCGAGGCACAGGCAGCGTGGTGACGCCGAACGCTGGCGTCGAGATGTCCGAGCTTGTGTCGCGCGTCGTGCAGGAGATTGGGCCTGGGGTGCTGCAGGGTGGCGAGGGCTACCGTGTGGCGAAGAGCATGCTCCGCAAGCTGCAGGCCGGCGAGGCCATGTCTGCGAACGAGCTTGCGCTGTTCACCACCTCGATGCAGGAGTCTCTGGCTCGCGACGTTCCTGGCATCATCCAGGCCGTGACCGAGGGAGCGCAGACCGCTCTGGCTCAGGGCGGCATGGCCGCTCGCAACCAGCTCTACATCGACGCAGCCACTGGGCTCGGCATTGGGCAGTCGGCTCGAGGTGGGCGGCGTGCGCTCATGGCTCTCAAGGAGAGCGCCGACATCGTGGTCGAGGCCAGCAAGGGGAACTCGGCAGCCTCGATGCTCATCGCTGACCCGGACAAGTTCGTCGGCAAGAACATCACGCGGGCAGCGTCGTGGCTCAGTGAGCGTGTCCTCAAGGATGCGGGGGCATTCGAGTACAACCCCGGCACCTCGGTCATCGCTGAGTCCTACGCCCGTGAGGCCCAGGCTGCTGTCGCCACATCCGGGGACCGGGTCAAGGATCGCCTGGCCCAGTTGGCTGCTGAGAAGGTCACAGGTGACGCCGCGTTCACCGTTGTGGCCAAGGAGCAGATGGAGGAAGCGGCGGACATGGCTGTCGCTCGGTTCCGTCGTGACCTGTCCCAGGCGATCGAGCAGCTTGACCCGACCGACCCTGATGCCTTCGAGAAGGTACTGGCCGAGGCTGAGCGCACCGCGCGGTACATGATGTCCAACGTCACCGCTGTCGCTGGGGCTGAGAGCTTCAAGCGTGGTGAGGGAATCATCGAAGCCGCGCTGAAGCAGTCCGGGTTCCGTGGTGGGCTCAAGGCGCTGCGCCGGCTGCCTGTCGATGAGGCGGTGCAGAAGCTTGAGGACGCAGTCGTCCTGGCGCAGAAGACTCAGTACAACGCCGAGTCCTGGGTCAACCTCATCAAGACCACCATCCCGGGCAAGACCACACAGGAGATGGTGCTCACCGGCAAGGACGCAGTGCCTGTGTCCGAGGAGATTATTGGCCGCATACCGGGGCTCCGCGCTGCGCTTGGCGACCAGGCCGAGGCCGCCGTCACCCTCGACGTGGCGGTGCGTGCGATCACCAGAACCTCTGGCCAGGTGGACCTCGACGGGATGCTGGTGCCGAACATCACGAACCTGAGGAGGGTGATGGAGGTACTGGAGGCAGCCAACGGCAAGAGGGTCTACGAGCACTCCCTTCGGTACAGCGACATCGCATCCCTGGGGCAGTCCCTCAAGGACGAGGCGCAGGACGCCTGGGTCGTGGGCACCATGTCGTGGCTCGTCCATCAGCGCGCCGGCCTCGACAGCGCCAGAGTCATGGGTCGCCTCTTCGACAACCACCCCGAGCTGGTGCTTGACCTGATGCCCGGCACAGTGAACGGCGCGAAGGCCGTGCAGGAGGTGGCGCTACAGCAGGTGCTCAGCGACATGGTCCGCCTCGAGGAGGCTGTGACTGGGCAGCCGGCCAACTACAACGCCTACATGAAGGCGATGGAGAAGGCCTACGACAGGCTGAACGGAACCATCCAGGGCGGCTCGATGACCGACCTTGAGCGCACCGTCTACAACCTCGCCCGCTACATGGAGACGATGGACCTGAGCCTGGAGCCTGGGAACCGGGTGGCGCTGGCGACCAAGCTGTTTCGGGCCAGCCAGGCGTACCAGGGTGCCGTCCCCGATGCTGGCTCACTGGTCCAAGCCACGGTGGCTGATGTCCTTGGGGCCATGCCCTCGACCATGAAGGGGCTGGAAGCCTCTGAGCAGATGGCGCTCAAGAAGCACGTCACCGACCTGATGGCTCGCTACGAGGTTGGTGGCCCGTTCGAGGCGCACCTTGCCGCGCTCGCGGAACCGATGGGAGTCTCCATTGGTCGCGGCCAGTTCAAGGACTTCATCACCGACGCCATGGTCAACGGTGTCACGCTCGGTGTGGACACTAGCCTCATTGCCCCAGCCTACCGGGCGCTGGAGAGTCTGTGGCAGAGGACGGGTCACATGTTGGGGTCGGGCCAGTTCGCTGCAGGCATCGACACCACGGTGCTGCTCAGCGAGATCCGCACCACTGCTGGGCAGTCGTACTCGATGCCCATGTCCAACGCGGTCAAGCGGCTCAAGGACGCAGTGGACTCAGGCCGGCTCCAGTCGAACCTCGATGCGCTGTCCGTCAAGGCGCGGAAGGCAGCGGGAGAGGCGGGGCAGCTTGAGCACCCGGTAGCCACAGCCATTGGCCAGGTGGTCCAGTCGGTCAACCGGACGATGAACAGCACGCTGCTGGCTGGCGGTGGTGTGCCTGGCCTGTCCGTGATGCCTCACCCCATCTACCACTTCCGCAACGCGGCATCTGTCCCTGAGCTTCTCATCGCCACCATCGGTGCTGAGATGGCGGTGAAGGCTGGTAGAGCTCTACCTGTCGGTGCCAAGTCGGCGGCCCGCAACGCGCAGAGCTTCACGTTCCGCAAGGGGATCGCCAAGGCCATCCTGCCAGCGTCGAGCGAGAGCGAGGTGGTCATCCGCTCACCGCTGTACGGCAACATCACGGCCGGTGAGCTGGACGAGATGATGGACGTGGCGAACATCAAGTTCTCCCGCGCGAGCATCGAGGCCTACGAGAGTATCGGTCAGCAGATGGCTGAGGCTGCGAAGATGAACCTCCGCACGGTGTTCAATCAGTCAGGCACTCCGGCTACCTCGCGCACCCAGTTCCTCCGAGCCTTCGATCCCAGTGGGATGAACGAGTGGATGAAGGTGGCCGAGGACACCGACGGCATCACGCGCCGAGCCGTCTTCGCTGCTGCTCTCATCGACGGCAGGAGCATCGAGGATGCGGCGCTGCTCGCTCGCGAGAGCCTGCTCGACTACGGAAAGGTGGCTGCGTCCGGGTTCGGTCCAGAGAGGTGGATCTCACGGTACCTGCTCTTCTGGTCGTTCCGTCGCCAGTCCCTGGTCACCACGGTCAACGCCCTGGCTGATGGTTCTGACGGGGTGTTCAGCCGAGCCGACATCATGGGTCGCTGGATCCGCCTCAAGCAGGACCAGAAGAAGGGACGCTCACCTGAGGAGTACCTGTTCGGTGAGGACTACAAGAAGCTTCGCGGCTTCGACGAGGACGTGGACGACTACGGCTACAACATGGGTATGCCGTCCGTGGTGGGTGAAGGCTACGGCGACCTCATCATGTACATGAGCATCCCGGGCGAGTTCGTCACTGACCTGGGTGAGGGGCGCCCCGGAGAGGCGTTCGAGGACTCGGTGCAGCTCATGCTTGAGGCGCTGGAGAGCGAGAACTTCCAGCCCGTCGTGACCTTCCTGTCGAAGGCAGCGCAGGAAGCCGGCCGGCTGGACGAGCCGGGACCCGTCGTCCCCGATGTCGTGGTTGGTCAGGCACTGGCATGGCAGAACGCCACAGGCATGAACTCGTTCAACATGATGGCGAAGACGTTCGGCTGGGTCGCTGAGCTGGACGAGGAGGGTGTGCCCCGGGTCACGCCTGGTCGTCCCACCCTGCGGCGTGGCGCTGGTCGCCCGTACCAGCTCCGCTTCCGGACGAAGGCAGACGCCCTGCACTACGACGCGATCCGCCTGCTGCAGACCATGGGCGGCTCGGCGCGGACGCCTGACGAATACTTCCGCATCGCGGCAACCATCGAAGGCTTCGTGCCTGAGGGCTACGAGGCCAGGTACAGGGCCTACGCTGGGACACTCGCGTACATCATGGGCACCGAGACTCCGACCCGGAAGACCTCCAAGGCAGAGGAGCGGGCGAAGCTGCAGAAGCAGGTGGAGCGCAAGGTACAGCGTGCAGCACAGTGACGTGGTAAGGTCGCGACATCACACGGGAAGCATGGAGGTTGCTCATGGCCCGCGTCGGAAAGTTCCTGCACGACTCTGCCAACACTACGTCGGTGACGTGCGCTGTCGGCTCGTACAACACCACCTCGCGCCACACGCACACGATGTCGGCTGCCTCGTTCACGCCGACCTCCGCGTTTGTTGGGGTTGTGAACGGCATCCACATCCGGCTCACCAGCGCCACGGGCGCGACCAAGGTGACGGTGCGCCTGTGCCTCGATGAGGACGGGGACTACACGGTGGTGCCCGACACTGAGGCGACCCTCGTCGCAGGCGTCACGACCAGCACCACGATGTGCGCGGCCATCGACGTGGGCATTCCGGTGGCTCAGATTCTGGGCGGGCGCAGCCTCTACCTCTTCGTGTACGCCGACGCTGGCACGCCGAGCCTGGCTCAGTCCTGCATCACCTGGCAGGAGTAGGTCATGCCCATCGTCAGGGTCTTCGACGTTGAGGGTGGCGCGAACGGTGGTGCCAGCTCAGGTGGTGGTGGTAGCACCACGCCCCCGTCTCCTCCGGCGGCAACCTCCGAGGCGGTGGCTGAGGACGGGAGTCCCAGCGCCAAGACGTTCGGGAGCTTCACCGACCCGGACAGCGTCATCGCCTCGTACTCTCACACCCTCACCAACGTGGTCGGAAGCACCACGGTGAGCGGCACTGGGCTCGGCCCGTACACGTTCTCTGGCTCCGCCAACGGGGACAGCTTCGTCCTCGAGCTGGACGCGAAGGACGCTGGCGCCAACGTGGTAGCCACGGCTGTCCATGCTGTGGACGTGGCACCCACCTCCACCGGCCCCGCCCTCGAGAAGCTGGTCGATATCTCCGGGGTCACCAGCTACGACTTCCTGACCCAAGGGGGGACCGGGGGTTCGGGGGGTCAGGGTAGCCACACCGTGGGCGGCATCTCCTGGGACCTTGACTACCTGGGGACCCCTGGCCCCACGGTCCTGAAGATCCTGAACGGCGTGCTCTACTTCGAGGGCACCCCCAGCGCGCGAGCCATGCTCAATGCCTACATGGGCGCGGGTGGGTTCCAGACTGGGTACTGGCCCATGTACGGCGTGGTGGCCGTGGAGACCACCGTGTCCCCGCCGCTGGTCTGGGGGATCGCGCAGAACCTCACCAACTTCAACGGGGGCAACGAGTCCCAGTTCTTGCTGGGGTACAACGGCTCCGGAGTCGAGGACGCCACCTCCCTGTACACGCGCGAGAACACCACGGGGACGAACTACAACACGGTGAAGGCCTGGAACTCCGTCCTGACGGACATCACCACCACGCCCACGCGGATGGCCTGTCGCATGATGGGCGGGAGCTGGACGGCTTCCTATGACCAGGGGACAGCCACCCTGCCCACCACGCTGTCCAACCTGACTCACTTCAGTGCGCGGCAGAACAACGACTTCAACAACGCCGGGACGCCCCAGAACCGGAACTACTTCTACCTGAACCTGTTCAATGACTGCAGCCTCCGCTGCGTCGTTTACCGTGGGGACCTGGCATGAACGTCACAGCAGGAGCCACCCAGGACATGTGGGTGGGTGACCCCATCACGGGACCAGCCACGGAGCTGACGGTGGAGCAGGCTCTGGGCCTCATCCCCCGCACTGACGCGGACTACACCTGTGTGGGTGTGGTGCTTCCCGATGAACGGGTCGCGGTAGTCATGGTCCTCGATGACCGGGGACCTGGCGTCCCGGCCGATACCGGGAACGTCAACGGCTCCATCGTGGCCGGCGCCGTCCGGTCCGCGTACAACGTGGCGAAGGGGGTGTGACATGGGTGAGGCCGAGGTCATTCCGCTCATCACTGGCCCAGCCAGTGCTCTCGGCATCTGCCTGCTGGTCGGCACTGGCATCTACAGGCTCGCCGCGAACACGCTGGCCCCGATGTTGAAGGCCGCCATCGACCGTCACCTCGACTCGGTTGACACCATGGCCAAGGCTCATCAGGCCGAGCACGAGCGCATCCTCCATAGCCTCGACAAGATCGACCGGAAGGTGGGCGGCATCTACGCCAGGCTCGGTGACCTCAAGGAGAGCGCATGAAGCCGGCGAAGGGCAAGGCCCGGGTCAAGCGCGTCACCAACCCCAAGACCGGGCGCACCCGCAAGGTGAGCTACGGCCAGGCCGGCAAAGCCAAGGGTGGTGGGCCTCGAGTCAAGCCCGGCACCAGCAAGGGGGACTCGTACTGCGCTCGCTCGATGGGCCAGATGAAGGACCACCCCAAGGCAGCGAAGGATCCGAACAGCCCGCTCCGTCTGTCGCGTAAGCGGTGGAAGTGCTCCGGCACCAAGTCGAGGAAGTGATGAGCTGGTCGTACTCTTCGCGGTCGCGGAACAAGCTCCAGACGTGCCACGACGACCTCATCATCCTGATGATGGCTGCGCTCGATGACCCCGAGTGCCCGTGCGACATCACTGTGCTCGAGGGGTTTCGGGATGAAGCTCGGCAGAACCAGATGGTGGCGGAAGGGAAGAGCCAGTTGCCCTGGCCTCGGTCAAGGCACAACACCATGCCCTCGATGGCGGTGGACATCGCGCCGTACATCGACGGCATCTCCTGGGACTGGGCACACTACGAGCCCCTGGCTGCCCACATCAAGACCGTCTGGCAGCGGCTCCTCATGGACGACAAGGTGTCTGGCCAGTACCGGCTCGAGTGGGGCGGGGACTGGCGGTCGTTCCGTGATGGACCGCACTGGCAGTTGAGTGACATCTGACATGACGACCATCATCATCGTGGCCCTCGCTGCCTTCATTGGTGGCGCAGGTGCTGGCCTCGCGATCCGCCCCAAGGACAAGACCGACGAGGTTCTCAAGGCTCAGACCCAGCAGCTCGATGTGCTGCTCGATGGTCAGACCGAGATCCTCACAGCCTCGCAGAAGCCCGTCGTTCTCGACGCTGAGCTGAAGGCCACCCTGGCGCAGGTACCCCCCACCTGCATTCGCGAGATGGGGGGCGAGCCTCTCTCTCCTCAGTGTCTGCTCACTCTGTGCTGGGCACACGGCACCAGCTCCGCTCAGCGCCCCGACTGTGATGCGGTCGAGGCACTGGTGGTCCGGGGATTCACCCCCGAGCAGTGAGCCTGGCGGCCAGCGCCATGCCTGCCGCGTCGGTCACCCCGTCGTGGTAGGTCCGGAGCCGTCCGTCGAAGCGGGCGTCGAGGTTGGGCAGCAGCCGCTCGACCACCTGCGCGGTCCAGACCTTGGGGTCCTCGCCTCGCTTGAAGTTGGCTCTGCCCAAGGGCTTCCTCCACCCGTTCGCCCCCCGGGGCAGGACCATGCGGTAGGGCAGCATGTGTGCCATGAGCCAGCCCTCCCACATCCCCTGCTCCCGGTTGATCTTGGCCTGACCCTGCTGCCGAGCCCTCGCCTGCTGCGTCTCCAGAAACACCATGGCGATGCGGTCGTCGCAGGCCCGAGCCTGCATGACACTGAGCAGGGCCGAGTACCGGTCAGGGTCTGAGCGCCAGCCCATCCCCGCCGGCCGCTCGCCAGGACACACGATCAGCTCGTCGTCGGGACCGAGCGCGACCAGCGCGCCCTTGTTCCCGGGGTCGATCCCGATGAACCAGTCACCCATCGGTCACCGCCTTCCGCGCTGCTGCCAGCTCGGCCTCAGTGGTGACCCAGGCCTTCACCTGCACCGAGTTCCCGCTGTCACCCAGCCAGTCGATGAGCTTGCCACGGCGATGCGTGTCCCACGTCGAGGGGCGGCCCTTGTTGTGAGCCTCACACCACGCCGCGATGCTCTCGTACTGGAACCCCATGGCCTTGAGGTCCGCACAGAAGCGGGCGCGGTTCCCCTCCCAGGAGTCGTGGTGCCCCGTCGTGGGGCCTGGGCGGGGCGCTGCTGCCTTCTCCTGCCGAGCCGGGGGCTTCGCCTGTCGCTGAGGCTGGCGGCGCTCCTGGCCCCCTCCACGGCGCTGGCTGGCCATGTTCCCGTCGTCGTCCTCTGCCGGCAGCGCAACCGCAGCCTGCAGGGAGTAGCGGCGCAGGTAGGTGATGGCCGAGCCCACGCCCTGGGCGTTCGACTTGTCGGCCGGCGTGCTCGCCGTGCTGACGAGGTACGCACCGGACGGCCCGTGACCCAGCACCGTCGCGAGGGTGACGTGCTTGATGTCGTCGTCCCACCCGGGGAGCTGGAGGACAGCGATGCCCTGGTCGTTGAGCGGCGGCACGCTGGCCTCGATGACAGCCGACAGGTCGGCGTACCGGGAGCGGAAGTGCGGGTTCTTAGCTGCCTTCTTCACTCCCTCCATCTGGGACTGAGCGGCAGCGATGGCAGTGAACAGTGCGGCGGCGTCGCCGTGAATCTCGATGGGCATGTCAGCCCTCCTTCTGGGTGATGAGCTTGGGGTAGAAGCGTCCGGTCGCGGTCACCTTCACGCGGTAGACCTTGTCGAGGACCTCGACCTCGAGGGCCTCAGTGCCACGGCGGGAGGCCTCGTCGAGGATGGAGACGCGCAGCGCCTTCTTCTCCTTCTGCCACGCGCTGTCCTGAAGGTGGCCACGGACGTAGGCCATGACATCAGCGGACAGGTCTGGCTCGGCGGTGCGGTCCAGGCTGACCGGCTTCTTCCGACGCGGACGGGAGAGCAGGTAGTCCCAGGCCTGGCGGGACTCGTCGGGCGGGGGCTCATTGCCGCACACCACGATGTCCTGCCACGCCGCCTTGACCAGCCGATGGATGCGGGAGGCGACGTTGCTGTCCCACATGAACCGGATGACGCGGGTGTCGTGGGGGCCGAACACGACGACGAGGTCCCAGTATTCCACCGGGTGTCCCGTGTGACGCAGGGCCCACATGGTCAGGTACACCTGCACGACGTACTGCAGGGGGCACGGGTACTCGCCGCGCCAGCGACCCAGCCAGCCACGCTCCGACGGCATGTTGACCTGCTCAGCCGTCTGCCACTGGTCGATGACCTCGCCGTCCTTGGCGTAGTCGTCCCACCCGAACCTGGGGCACTTGACCTCGACGCCACCCACGACCTTGTCGTCGTCCCAGATGAGAGCATCCGGGCTGGGGCGCAGCGGCAGGCCAGGGACCTCAGCCTCGATGCGGCAGGTCTGCACGTCGAGGTGCATCCCGTCCTCGATGCGGTGCTCGTCGTACCAGAGCAGCGCGTACCGCTCCCAGGTGAGGCCGGCGCGCATGACCTCCGTCCCCTCCGAGGGCTCCCACCCCGGGTAGTGGTGCTTGGCCCACACGGTCCACGGTCCACCCCAGCTCGCGGGGCAGGTGCCGAGAATCTTGTACGCGTCGGTCGCGCCGCAGCCGTGGCGGTCAGCGAGCCAGTCCTCCTGGCTCTCGTAGAAGGTGATGCGGTGGTCAGTGATGTTGACGATGTCGAGGGGCATGTCGTCCTCCTTCAGCGGTTGAGCCAAGTGTCGAAGTCCACGTAGGGCAGGCCCATGTCAATCATGGCCTTCACGTAGTTGTCGTAGCGGTCACGCAGGGTCATCTCGTCCTCCTCAGAACGGTGCGGTGTTGGTGGCGTCGAGGACCATCGCCTCGCTGAAGGCCTGTGCGAACTGCTCCGGCCACTCGTCCTGGGCGAACGTGTTGGTGCGACCGATGAGCAGGATGGTGCCCTCCTCGTCGAGGGGCAGGCGACCCATCGCCTCGAGCGTGACGGGGTCCAGGCTGTACAGCTCCGGAGCCACGCCGAGCCGACGCGATGCGTTGACGATGGGCGACATGGTGTCGTGGTCCCGGTGGTTCAGGCGGATGTGAACCCAACCCTGGAACGCGACCACCTGGTCGATGATGTTGGTGTCGATGCCGAGGTCCGCCAGGATGCGGAAGGCAGTGTCGATGCGAGCGTGCATGTCATCTCCGGGTTGTGTGCCGAGGGCCTTGCGTCCCCCCGGTGGATGCAGTATTAGTTGGGGGCCCCCCAAACTGCAAGGACTTTCTGCAATGAGACACAAGACCATCCAGTCCGCGCTTGCCCAGAGGCGAGAGCAGCTCGGCTTTGTCACGCTTCAAGACATGGCAAACTTTCTCAACGACCACCGCACGGCAGACGAGCCAGGAGTCACGACGCGCTACTCGGTCCACGACTGGGTGGTGACCGGACGGTACGCGCCGGGCCGTGATGTCCGCCCCCTCATCTCGCGTGCGCTGTGCATTCCGCTGGAGGCTGTGACCCTCCTCTGCTCTGGGCTGTCGGCTGACATCCCTGACCTGCCCCACCCTGACCAGCTCCTTGGAGGCGACCATGCCGAGTGACCTGCGACACCTGATGCGACGACTCTCCCTCATGCCGGGCCAGGGCACGCCGGGCCAGTGGCTTGAGAGTGTGGGTCCCGTGGTCGAGCCCATCCTGCGTGATGCTGGCGCCCTGGCTGGTGTGCTGGTGGACCGGGCGCAGGTGGAGATGGAGTACCGACCCACGCCGTTCGCCCTCAAGGGATTGCTGCAGACGATGGAGGCAGAGGAGGGGGACCGTGTGGCTGAGCGGCGCCGAGCCCGCAGCCGTCGGTGCATCTGTGGTGGGCGTGGCATGCGGACCATCCATGTGGAGATCTGGAAGGGTGAGCGCGGCGGCCCGCTCAAGCGGACACCCACCACCCTCATCGCTGCATGCACCTGCCCTCAGGGCATCCGCCTCTCCGAGGCTGAGCTGCACTACGAGCGGTGGCTCACGCTGCCCCAGTGGGAGGAGCGCATCCAGCGGAAGCTCGTCCCGATGGACGGCTACACACCTGGCCCCACCCGGTACTGGGTGGACGACGGAATCTCGGCGGCTCCGCAGTGGACCCGCACGGACTGGATGCAGCAGCGCATGATGGAGGACGGACGATGAGCAACGAACGAGTGGTGGTGTCCCTGAGTGGGGGCAAGGACAGTGTGGCTACAGCTCTGCACCTGCGAGAGCTCGGCATTGAGTACGACATGGTGTTCATGGACACGGGGTGGGAGCACCCCGACCTGTACGAGCACCTCGACTACCTCGAAGGTGTGCTGGGTCCCATCACCCGGATCCAGTCGCCCATGCCTGAGCTGCCCGACGAGGTGGTGCCTGAGGTCGAGGCCATCGAGGCTATCGTCGGGGCCAGCCCGTCGGCGTTTGTCCGGTGGGCCGTCCACAAGGCGTTGTTCCCAGCCCGTACCCGGCGGTGGTGTACGCAGAAGCTCAAGGTCGAGCCGTTCCTGCAGTGGGTCGAGGCTCTCGATGAGGACATCGTCAGTGTCGTCGGCGTCCGAGCCGAGGAGAGTGCTGCACGCGCCTGTCTCCCTGAGCGCGAGCTGATGCCAGGCCAGGAGCACATCGAAGTGTGGCGCCCTCTCATCCAGTGGACCGAGGCGCAGGTCATCGACATCCACCAGCGCCACGGTGTGATGCCATGCCCGCTGTACCTGCAGGGGTCCACCCGTGTGGGGTGCTGGCCGTGCATCCAGGCGAACAAGACTGAGCTGTCCGAGCTGGCGAAAGATGCCCGGCGCATCATGGCCATCGAGCTGCTCGAGGACCTCGTCGGCAGGCTGGCAGAGGACCGAGCAGCAGCCAAGGGGGAAGAGTTGAAGGTGCGCCCCGCCCTGTTCCAGGCACCGATGCGAAACGCGGAGTCACTGCGCCCGTACATGCCGATCCGCGACATCATCGAGTGGTCGCAGACCAAGCACGGCGGACGGCAGATGATGCTCGTCGCTGACTGGGGCAGAGAGGCAGGGTGCGTCCGGTGGGGCATGTGCGAGGGGGTGAAGGGATGACCCGCAGGTACCGTCCATGGACTGGCATCGAGGTGCAGCGTGCTGCTCAGATGAGAGCCAGCGGCATGTCCTACGCAGCCATCGGTCGTGAGCTGGACCGTGCTTCGTACGCTGTCATCACCGTGCTCCGCCGGCAGGGCCTGGACTCCTGGGTGGCGCAGTCGCACGAGCGCCCCGGCTACGAGCGGCAGCTCTACCGTGCGTACCACCTGCGCCAGGAGGGGATGTCCTACCCCAAGATCGCAGTCCACATCCGCTGGCACGCCACACACCAGATGCTCCGGAAGGCCTTGTACCGGTACGTCCGACGCATGAACCTGCCGCTGCTCAAGGGGAGGGCATCATGAACTGCGTCGAGCTGTTCGCTGGTGCAGGTGGCGCTGCTCTCGGCCTCGAGGAGGCAGGCGTCGAGCACCTGGCGCTGGTCGAGTGGGACAAGGATGCGTGCGCCACGATGAGGGCTGCCGGCCTGGGCCCCGTCATCGAGGGGGACGTGCGTGACCTCCACGCCATCGAGTCCGTGCTCGGCATCACCGAGGAGCAGGCGTGGAACAGGGCGGGGAACATGCTGCTCGATGACCCGCGCGAGGGGGACGACTGGATGATGGCGAGGGAGGCGCTGGCATCTCAGCTCCTCGACCCGGACCTCGACCTGCTCTGGTCCTCGTTCCCCTGTCAGGGGTGGTCGAGTGCAGGCGCCAGGCTCGGCGCACGGGATCCACGCAACGGCTGGCCCTGGACCGTGGCTGCCATCGACAGACTCCAGCCTCGATGGTTCCTCGGGGAGAACGTCCGAGGCCTCACCATGCACAGCGGCTGCGCCTCTGAGCTGGACTGCCCAGGCTGCTACCTCCGAGGAGTCATCGTGCCCCAGCTCAAGGAGCGGTTCCCCTTCGCCGGGTACTGGGTCCTCGACGCAGCGGACTACGGGGTACCGCAGCACCGCAGGCGCGTCATCCTCTGGGCAGGACCCGCACCCCTGCAGGCACCAGCCCCCACGCATGGACCACCTGGTCAGGGCGACCTGTTCCGCAGGCTGGAGCCCTACGCCACGCCCGACTGGTGGGACAGGCCAGCACCCACGGTGACAGCACAGGAGGTGAAGGGCACGCGAGCCAGTGAGGCCAGCGGTGGAACCTTCAACGGTGGACCCGACCGAGCCAGCGATGCACTCTACCTGGCCACAGGCAGACGCCGGCTCACCGTCGAGGAGTGCGCTGCTCTGCAGTCGTTCCCCCCCGACCACCCGTGGCGTGGCACCAAGCGATCCAAGTACCAGCAGGTGGGCAATGCTGTCCCACCACCACTGGCACGGGTCGTGGCACAGCGTGTCCTCGAGGCAGACGCCAGCCTTACATGACAGGCAGTGCAGACCCCAGGCTTGCACGCCCCAGTCTCTGGTGGGTGGGTTCGCCCGCCCGCCGAGCCGGCCGGCGCCCCAGGCGCTCGAGCTGACCGGACCAGGGCACCCGACCAGGGCACCCGACCCGCGCCCGACCCGACCCGGGCCCCGGGGCTACCGGGTACCCCGGACCCGTCGCACCGCAGCGCAGCCGTCGCAACCGCAGCGCCCCGTGTGAGCGATGAACACTGCCCGGACTGCAGTGACCGGGAACGGCGTGCCGTGGTTCGCGTGGATGGCCACCGCGCACTCATCGTAGAAGGCACCGCCAGCCGTGTAGTGCTTGACGTAGGTACCGGTGCGGGTGGTTCCGTCCGCGCTGTAGACGGTGACGGAATCGCCGGGGTTGAAGCGGGAGCGGTCATCGGCCGCCGTTCCCTGTAGTGCCTTGAGTGCGTCGTATCCTGTGAGCATGTCGCGTTCCTTGTGTGGTCCGTTGAATCGGACCCCCTGACAGTAAGGGATGCGGAACCCGGGTACAACCTCGAGGTTGTCACGGAATGTCACGCCGTGTCACTGAATGTAACAACGCCCAACACGGGGCAGACAAGCGCGCACCGTCTGTTACTATGTGGATGTCGGAAGCAACCGACCACACAGAAAGGAAGACACCATGGACAACCTCACCCCAGGCATCCGCGCAACCCTCCACGGTCTCGGAATCAACCCGGACGCAGACCGCTACGCAATTCTCCGTGCCCTGAGCACGACGCCCGCAGGCAACCCCCGCAAGCTCCTCGGACGGAGCATCAAGACGGAGAAGGGACGCGGTCGGAACGTCCGGACGGCAGTCCTCTACATGGCACCCGCAGGTAGCGCGGGTGTCGTAATGTGCCCGTGGGCGTCCGCCGGGTGCGCCGCGGCATGCCTCGGACACTCGTCCGGACGCCTCCGGTTCAATCAGCAGCAGCGGGTGTTGAAGGCTAAGGCGCTGTGGTTCCACCTGTTCCGGCACGACTTCCTGGCACGCCTGCAGGAAGAGATTCGGCAGCACACCCGGCGCGCGCTGAAGGCGGGGGACATCGCTGCAGTCCGCTTGAACGGGTCCACCGATATCCTGTGGGAACGTCACCTCGACATGTCCGCACACCCGGATGTGCACTTCTACGACTACACGAAGGCACCCTTGAGCGCTCGCAACACCGCCCCGAACTACCACCTGACCTACTCCGTGTCTGAAAAGCGCTTCAGCATGAACGATGCCCGCGCCTACCTCGCAGCGGGTCACGGTGCTGCAGTCGTCGTCCAGACCATGGACGGAACCACCGTCAACGATGCGAAGCGCGCCGCGTATGCTCTCATCGATGCGGGCACCTGGCACGGGTTCCCGACCGTGGACGGCGACCGTGATGACGCACGGTTCATGGACCCGCCGGGCGCGTGGGTCGTCCTCTACGCGAAGGGGTCGAAGGCACCGCGCGACGTGTCCGGTTTCGTCCGTCGAGTGGCAGCATGAACCGCGGCACGAAGCACGACCCCCGGCAGGCATCCCCGCTCATGTGGCATCTGCTCATGCACCTCGCACTCCTGATGCTCTTCGTGCTCTTCTTCGCGGGTTCGTGCTGATGTCCTGTAGCCTCCTCGTCGTCCTGTGGTGTGTAGTGGTCCTCCTGATGGCCGTAAGGCCACGGTAGGCTGAGCTCGGATACCAGAAGGCCCTACCCCCTGAAACCGAACCCCTCGCCCCATCGGCGGGGGGTTCTTGCGTTCGGGTCGACTTGTCACGCGCGGCGCGGACGCAAGACCCTATACGCGCGTGGGGATGGTCGGGTGGCGTTGGGGGAGAAGCCAGCCTCTCCCCTCCCTACTTGCGCCTCGCGTGTTCGGCTCGCGTGCCCGCAACTCTCGGCCTAGTCCCCGCCTGTGGGTAACTCGGCGCGGGCGCTCGCTTCGCTCGCGTGGGATCGCGCTCGCTTCGCTCGCACTCTCTATTGACCCTCCCCCGTTCACGGTAGTCCGTCGAAGTCTCCTCCCTCCCCTTCCCTCTCCACTCGGTTTAGCTTGAGTCGGCGCTCGCAGTGCTCGCCCCTCCACGCTCTCCCTCGCTGAGGCCTCAGTCCTCAGTGGCGGGTCGCTCTCGCTGCCGCACTGACCCCTGTGGCGGGGTTCCCCCCTGAGGGCCCCGCAGGAGGGTCATGATTCCTAAATGCCCCCCCAACAGGCACCCCGAAAGACCCCTAAGTCTTGCCCTGGTCTGCCCGCGACGATGGCAGGCTCGGCGTCGCAGGGGCTCCTCGGCCTGCGGCCTCGTCGTGCCGTCTCGCTCCCTCGCGTCTACGCTGTGTCGCTCGGTCGCTCGCGGGAAGGCGATCATAGACCACTGTGTCAAGCCAGGAGGCAAGTGGTGTGGCGTAAGTGGTTGGAATCAGGGGAGAAGGATTAGCTGAGGAGAGTGGGAGGTGGTGGCGCGCGAGAGGGTTGTCACTGGATGTCAAGGTGTGGGGAGTGGTGGGTGTGGCGTAGTAGGATGGTGGGACTCCGAGGGAGGAGAGAAGATGAATCTGTATGTGGTGGTTGGAAGGCTGAGTCGTGACCCTGAGCTTCGTGAGTCGAAGGGGGGTACGGCCATCTGCAAGCTGAGTGTCCCGACTGAGGACGGGTGGGGGGAGAGGAAGAAGACGACGTGGCACAACATCGTGTGCTTCGGGAAGACGGCAGAGGTGGTGGCGAAGCACAAGAAGAAGGGGGACTGGGTGTCGTGTACTGGGCGGCTGGAGGTCGAGAAGTACACGAACCGGGATGGTGTGGAGAAGGTGGCTGTGAGCCTGGTGGCTGAGAGCATCTCGTTCGTGGGGAACAAGGTGCAGGGGTACGAGCCGGATGACAGCTATGGGACTCGCGAAGGTGAGGATGAGATCCCGTTCTGATGGCGAAGCACAGGGCGAGCTGGGGGTCTACGAAGGCTGACCGGGAGGCTGCTGGTGGCTTCGGGTATGGGCTTCCGGCTCGAGGTGTGACGAGCTGTCTGTCCTGTGGGCACTGGGTCGAGAAGGCGTGCCGGAAGGCCCAGGTGCCTGCAGTGATGAGGTGGAGGCGGGGTCGTGTCACTGACTCTGAGGGTGTCGTCTGGCACTTTGGGGATGGTGACGGGACTCCTGACAAGCTGTGTCCGAGGAGGGAGGACAGATGAGTGACTCGAAGCTGACTGTTCAGGGTGTACCAGGTCGGTGGACGGCTGCTGAGCTGAAGGCTGCTGAGCTGTTGAGGCTCGGCGCCACGGAGCAGAGCGTGGCTGTGGAGCTGGGGTGCCACATCAAGCAGGTCCAGAGTCTGAGAAAGCGTAAGCATTTCAACGACTTGCTGGACTTGAGGACGGGGGCAGCGCAGACGTATGCAGACCGCTGGGAGCAGATCCGTCAGAGGCAGCTCGACATGGCTGGGTCTGCGCTCGACACGATCGAGGAGGCCATCGACGACCGGGACGAGCAGGGCAACGTGACCCAGACAGCCCTGAGGGCAGCCGAGGGACTCATCAAGAGTCTTGAGAAGGGTGTCGCGAAGGAGAGCGGTGGTGGGTCGAAGGAGCTTCAGTCGTTCATGAAGCGCCTCGAGGACATCGCCGTGAAGGAGGCGCAGGCCTCAGCACCGAGGGTCATCGACATCGACAAGGCCCAGGTGTCGGCTCTGGGAGGTGGTCATGCGGAAGACGTGTGACTCCTGCCTGTGCAGGTACATGGCTGAGTGTGCCCACGACTCCCTGGTCGGCACTGGTGCTGAGCCCATCGAGGGCGCTCCCCAGACGAGGGAGGGTGAAGAGATTCTCGTGTGGCTCGGCGCGAACCTGTACGACAGGGGAGGTGAGCCGGCTGTTCGGGATGGTGCTGGTCCGTGTCCTGGCTGGAGGCGGCGTTGACTCCTCTCGAGCAGTTCCGCCAGTTGCCTCAGGACACGCGGATGCGTGCGTTCCGCATCGTGGACTACGACACGA
>Ga0208898_1000369_pt1 | contig 35304 bp, 59 predicted proteins | sample VirMetDEL_Mar_4_FD_184513 | JGI IMG/M metagenome (GOLD analysis project Ga0208898, IMG submission 184513) | Aqueous microbial communities from the Delaware River and Bay under freshwater to marine salinity gradient to study organic matter... | ecosystem: Environmental > Aquatic > Marine >... | reverse complement strand
ACAGTCAAGAGCATAGCAGATGTTGTGGAATCCATCAAGAAAGTCTTCCCATTTAGTTGGTTTTTCAAACATCATGCTACTCCATCAGCACTATCTACAAGAGTTTTATACAATAAAAAAGCACCCCGTGCAAGGAGTGCTGTGACGGTTGTGGAAGTGGTCTTATTAAAGGTTTAGTGGGTTTCCTTTAATAAGAGAAATCTTTATTAAAGTTTAGAGAACATCCTCAAAGAAGATTGTGATGAATAGCGCACGCAATTCTAGGGACGGCGATCCTGGAGAGCCGGGTCTTTTTTCTTGGGGTGATTGACTCATGATGACACCTCCGGGTGCGCTGGTTCAAGATTGTAGCATTTACGGATAAACCTAACACATTGTATCGCATGCATCAGCTCGTCTTCAAGGGCCTGGACGTGGCGCTCGGGAGCACCATTGGCTTGCATCTCGTTCAGGACGCGGCCGATATTGGTGGTCCATGGTTCGGCTTGAGTCACTCTGCCACCTCACTGGAGATGAGGTCGCCAGGTAGTATCTGGAGCAGGCTAACGATGTATGCGTCACCTTCGCTGTCATAGCGGCCAGCGTCGACGTCAATGGCGGCCAAGATCCCGTCACGGAAGCCACCGCGAGGATAGATAGCAAAACCTTCGTCACAGGCCCAGAGGTGCTCGACCTCGTAGAGGCCATTGGTGACACGGTTGTTGGAGTGAAGCTCGAGGTTGAGGGTGATGGTAGCCATGATGGGTGGGTGGGTGGTTAATGGGTTAATTGTATCAGAGAAAGGGCCGAAGCCCTCACTTAATTTTGGCGAGGATCTTGCGGCCAACGGGCTCGCCGTAGACGGGCATCTGATCAACGCACTCCTGGAGGAAGTCGACGTTGTTCAGTGTGCGGAGCCATGCGGTGAGCTCTTCCACCTGGTCTTCTTGGTCGAACTCGATGAGCTGCTCTTCGTACTCTTCGATCAGGAACTCGCGTTGGGCGGTGGTGAGGAAAGTGGTCATCGGAATTGCCTCCTTGGGTTGATGATTCAAGTATAGCTCAGAGTACGTCGCCTGCATAGCTGCTTAACAGTTCCTGAAGCTCCTCCAGCTCGATCTCGTCGCCGTCTTCAACGATCTCCAGGCTGAGGGCCATCTCAAAAAGCTCCGCGTGGGTGAAGCCGAGTTCGGTGGTTTTCATAGTTGCTTCCTTTTGTTGTCGGTACCCGTAGTGTGACATGAAAAAAGCCTTTCGCGAGGTTTGTTCACGTTAGTTCACAACAAGGTGGGGTTGAGCGATTATTGCAGCGCATATCAGGACAAAGAGAGCGTAGGCAAGAATGGATCGGTGGGGAGGGGTCATGAAGAAGTGGGCGGATATACCCATGATAACTTTGGACTCATGATCCCAGCTCAATGTCAGTAACCCCGGACTAAAGAAAATACAGCGTCAATGAAGCACCGCCCGCGCTCGTTCCATTACCTCTTTGAACTCGTCCGCACTCATAGCGCCAGCTTCAAATAGCGTGACAGCAAGGTCTATACTATTGCGGGCTTCTTCTATCTTCAAGAGCTTGCTGCAGTCTCCTTTCTGAGAGGCTCCGAAGGGGATCGTAACAGAAACGCCGCCAAGCAGGTCCTGAGAGTTGTAATTGATACCGCTAAAGCGGTCTTGACCTCTTACTCCTGCTGTTGCGGATATGGCGGCACGGTCAGGTGAAGATGACGAACAATTGCTTCCAGTCTGCGTCTGGACAGAGAGTCTCCCCCCGTCAAACCGCCTCGCTGGCGCGATGATTCCGTTGGCTGTTGCGGGACTTGCACACAGGATTGCCAGCGCAGCACTTGCTGTTGACCAGAAGGTCCTCTTGAGACCAGTTGAGATGTTGAAGAGCATAATGCTTTGATTGAGGGGTCTATTTGAACAAGAACTCGACGTGGATTGCCTTTGGTGGCGACGAAAGAGGAGGGGAAGGCCTTGACCTCCACCTCCTGATTGTCATGGGTCAGACCTACGATCTCAACCCTTGCAGGGCGATTGCCATCATGGGCAACTGTCAATCTCACGTTCGAACCGTTGCTGTACATAAGCGTTGTCGCCAATGCAAGCAGCGTGCTAGATGCGAGAGTGGCCATCAATTGTCTCCAGATACGCAGCGAAGGGTGGTCTGGATGCGATAGCCACCAGCTTGGAACACGCCACCGTCGTCGGTGATGTTTGCCACAATAGTTACACCGTCGTCAGAATAGACACCATTTACAATCTGTCCTGCATCTTCGCCAAGACGAGCGTCCAAATCAAGTCCCTCGGATGAGGTCACGGCAAATCCAGAGTCGCTGCCAGCAAGGTTTTCGCCCGTAGAAGTTACGGTGTCAAGACTCCAGACAGTTGGACCGTTTTGGCTGATTGAGAGGGTGTTATCGGTACCAGAGGCTTGACCAGGACTGATAAATGCGGTTTCAATCAAGACGTCGGAGCCGTCGATATTGCAGAAATGACCGGACTCGTAAGTGGCCACGATGTTCGCATCACGGTTCTGCTCGTAATCATCACCGTCTTCGTCGTTGTCACAGAAAGGGTTACCGACGTGGCGGTCATTACCGCACACAGAGGGCTTAAAACCGCCGAAGTTGGGACCTGCCAGCGCGGGAGACAAGCTAACCAGACCAAAGGTGGCAGCAATCGCGAGAGACTTGAGCATTTGTGCATGTCATGCAAGGACTCCCAAAGTGTAACCAAAAAAAAAGGGGCTAAGCCCCCTTTGCTTTACAAACTGTAATGAAGACCTCTGTAGACCAAGTCGTTAGACCTGCTAGGCCTTGGCGCTGCGTGGTGAGCATCGACATACTCGACGCCACGATATGCCTTCGCCATCAACCTTTGAGCCTGAGAAAGGCGGGAGCGCTTGACTTGACGCTCTTTGATCATTTGAAGGGTGTTCATAACGGAACTCCACAGTGTCCACGTCCCCGTTGCCTGGCGCGGATCGAACTGCATACCACTTCAGTGGTATCAACGGTTACCTTAAGTTTACCGTGAGGTCACTTGTGCTCATTACTATTGAGCCCACATTCCTCATTAAGCATGGAAACCGCTTCGTCGATCTCCCTAATGGCTGCCTTATAGGTCTTGACGTAGTCCTGATAGCGACTCCTGCGCTCCAACAGGTCACGGCGCTTGCGCTCGTTGTAGCTTTTCTCGCTGATGACGACAACCCGAGGAGTCATGAGGTCAAAAAGATCAAGCATAGTTCATTACTTAACTATTTTTAAGTTACCATAAAAAATCCCCAAACCCCTTGCGGGGACTGGGGTGTTGACCGAATCTTCGGGTACGGTTTACTGTACGTGGACCACTCCAGTCATGCCAGCTCCTTTATGAGGACCACACCAGAAATTAAAATCACCCGCCTCGGGGAACACTACGTCGAACTCCTCCCCTGGCATCATGGCCAAGGGTTCATGGCTAAGGTCTGCACGATCCTCAACGATGACATTGTGGGGTGGCAGCATGTTGTTGACGAAGTGGACAGAGTCACCAGCATTAACGGTGATCTCAGAGGGTTCAAAGACGAGGTTGCCGTCGAAGCCCATCTGAACGTCAAGAGCGAAGGAGGGAAGAGCTAATAGGGCGTAAATGCAGCCAATGATGGAAAAGACAAGGAAATTGCGAAGGTGGTTCATTCTTTAGAAGTTAAAGAGTGGATGTAGAAGTATGCCTACCTCTAAGAGGTTTTACCAAACAGCAATTCAGTTGAGCAGGAAAGGATCAAAGAGCTAGAGTTCTCGGAGTCAAGAGACTTGTAGCTGTCGCCTTTTCCAAGACAGCAGGCACCGTCGTCACGAAAGAACACACGCACGCCTTCAGGAATAGAGCCAGTGGAACCCAGCGCGTCCAAAAGGCCATTGAGACGCTCTCTGGTAGTTCTAGAAGGGCGGCCCTTCTTATCGTAGAAGCCGCCTGCGCTGATCATGACACCAGTGACGGCGCGATCGTTACCCGGACCAAAGAAGACTCGCAGGATTTCTTTGTCAAAGAGGTTGACAATTAGCTCGTGGCTTGGCGTATTGCTGTGGTTACGCTTCTTAAGCTCAACAGCTGTATTGCCAGCAACTGCGTCAACAAATGTTTCTGGTCCATGAATTAAAGCTTGACGCATCTTGTCTACTGCAAATTGCGTAAGCTTGCGATTGGAACGTGTCATTAGTTCAAGCCTCCTGGTCGTACTGTTTGAGAATTTCTACGAGGTATGAATTTTGAACATCAGCATAAGCGTACTCATCCAGATAATCTTCAGACAACAATTCTACATTAGCCTGATTGAGCAGAATTTCAAGTATCTGCCGCTTAATCCATTCTTGACTATGTCTATTGGGACGAAAACGGTTTACGTGCTCAGCTATTATCTGGCAAGCTTCTTTAATCTCCTTCGATGTCAAGCTTTGATCGCTCATGGTGTTCCTCTCTGATTTTGGTTAGCAATTGTTCATAGCCAGGAGGTTTAAGGTCCGGCCTTCGCTCAAAGATAGCGGCCCAGTTGATTCCCCGCCTCGGTTTTGTCATAAGTTTTCACGAATAGGTGAGCACCACCAGCCCTTCTCCTCGGAATTGAGTCGCTGATGGTAAAGAGTAATCACTTGTTCCCACTGAACGCCTTGTGCGTCCACAGCCTTGACTGCATAACTAGGGAATCTGCTGGTAGAGATATCAGCGACGAAGCGACGACCGATGCGGCGCCAAGACGGCTGCTTACCCTTCCAGCTCAAGGAACAGGAAGGCCATGGAAGTTCCTCCCTATCAAATAGGCGACAGACAGGTCCTTGGACTTCATAAGCAAAACTGCCGCCTGGAGACCTGAAACGCTTTCCGTATGTGTAGATCATCAGTTGGTGGTCGTATAGTCGGAAGCATTCACCACGTGAATACCGTCAACCAAGATATATGCGTCCACCAGGGCATCGTCAAACTCTTCGACGGAGATCATTACTTCATCGATACTTTCGAAAGCCATCTCCATGATTGGACGACTATCAAAGGTAAAGTCTTTTGCACGCTCTTCTTTGAAGATAAAGCGAGCAATCGTGGGGAGGCCGAGATCTGGTCGCATGTGGTACTCCGGTTGGGACCCTCAAAGTATACAGCATAAAAAAGGAGGTGCCAAGCGACCTCCTATAGACTCCATGTCAGATCGTTGACGCTTACTTGGCCTGCTCGGCGGCCTTCTTGACATTAGCCTGCTCCTGTTCCTCTTGAGACTGGCCTTCAGCTCTTTCCTGCTGGCTCGATGTACTATCCTGGAGCTCTCGTGCTCGCTCGATGCCCTGGTCGAGTCTCATTCGAGCCTCCAGTTCACCCAGGTCGTGCTCCTCCTCTTTGTCTTCCTCGATTCTATTCATCTCCTCTTGAACCATTAGGTCGGGGTCAAGGACACCACCACGCTGGAGCTCATCGAGCACGGTCTTCTTGGAGAGAAGGTCATTGTTAAACAAGTTAACAAGCTGTGCCATCTCAGAAGCCCCTAGCGGCTTATTGATCAGAGAGTCGTTAATGGCAATACCTGACTCGATTGTGATGTCAGACTGTTCACCCGCGTACCATGCCCACAGACGCATGAGCATCCCAAACATGCTGGCCTTGTTTCTGATTAGAGCAGAAACACTGGAAGCAACCTGAGAGGCCCGAAGAGATGCCTCGGTCGCAGTCTTGACGTTTGCTCCATAAAGAAAGTTCAAAGAGCTGCGGTCCATGAGCTCTTCAACGTGCTTGATTTCATCCTGATGACGCTCAAGACTCTTCCCAGAAGGCTCTGCAAAAGAGAAGTCACCACCTTCTGCAGGAAGGTCTACGGCTGTATTGGGACCAAGCACCAGCGGTGCGGGCTGACCATTGGGCCCAATAGGTGCACCCTTGCGCACTGGGACAGGCATGGCGCACTTATGGAGCAATTCGCTAAGATCGGATCGCATCTGAAAATGCTGAATGCTCAGGTCTGCTAGACCGTCCATGGGCAGGTCGCCCTGGGCAAAACGGCTGGTAGTTGCCCCGTACCAAACAATGGGCACGATGGGTAGAGATGTGTTGACTTCGCCAAACTTTACATTGGTCCAGCGACTTACGTCTGACTTGACCACCCTGTACATCTCCACCATTCCGGGAGTTAGCACGTAATAGACCGGCTCAACCCTGTTGCCATAGCGCCCTTCAGTATCGGGTATGCTGCGAAGCTGGCGAACAGTTACCCGAGAAACACTCTCGATTCCGCGATCATAGCTGACCTCCCAGTTAATAACATCAGCCCTCTTGATTGAGATGAAGTACGGATGACGCCCGTCACGCTGCTGATCGAAAAAGTTGTCGCTGCCTGAATCAGGCATCATGTCAACCATGACGTATGCTCCGCCATCGCGAAGAGCCATCTCATCGACTTGAGTCAAGAACGATTGAATACTAGATCCCTGAAGATCTACATTGTTCTTACTTAACTCAAGGCTCGAGGGCGCGTCGATCAAATGGAAGCGCCCAAGCAGGCCAGCATAAGAGCGAATACTGTCTCGATAGATCGGAGTGTATGTAGAGCGAGCCAGGCGGGCGTTGTAGGCCTCCATGGGCTCGGCCGGTTCACGGTGAAGATATTTACTTTTGGCCGCACCCAATCCCTCGGAATTGAGGAGGGTCCAGCAGTCGTAGGCTTGCTCCAGTTGAGGCAGGAGCCTAACCAGCTCCGGGCGGTGATACGAGACCAGATTTGGGTCGTTCACTGGATGATTGATTCCGTGCATGGCAATCGCTGCGATGGTGGGCGTCGCGCCCTGAATAATTGTGAGCTGGCTGCATCTCGCACACCGTCATCTAATAGGTTGCCAGGCAAGAGAGAAAGGGGGTCCTTACCCCCTGAGCTTCTCATCCTTTCGATTCCTGGGGTCCTCTATCGCCGTGATAGCGTCCAGTCAGGTTGTATGGCCTATGAGGGATCTGGTCCAGTTTAGAGAATCGAAGTTGTCCTATCCTCATGCCTGCCCGTAAAGGTAGCTCTTTGAAACGGCGCAGGTTGGAAAGCTCTAGTGTGACTTCACCGTGAAACCCCGGATCGATATATCCGCTGAGAGCGTGCTCATAGCCTTCTCGTCCACGGGACGATTTAAGCTGAAAGACGCATTCGAGATTGACAGGTATCCGTACAAACTCGGCCGTGACTGCGAGAACAAAGCCTCCGGGTGGCATATAGAAGGTTTTGTCTTCAATGTTAAAGCAGACAAAATCGCCGTTGTCGGCCTCGACTTTGATCTCTGGACCTAGAGTGACATCTATGCTTGCCGGGTTGATCATTTCTGGATCAAAGGGCTCCACAAGACCTTGCTTTCTGCAAAGCTCACGAATTTGATAGTCAATGATTGTGCTCACTTTAGAAAATCAGGCGATTTGGCTGGGGTATAACGGCCGTGATAGGCCTTGTTTAGTCTAAGGTATCTGTTGAACAAAGCTTGAGTTTGTTCATGAAACTTAGCCCGGTACTGACTACCATCTCTGTAGGCCTCCCGGAAGCTCGTAAGAGCCTCCAGGACTTCTTCCTTACTTGGTCTCATTTGCCCTCTCTCTCGTCGGCTTCAGCCTTGGCCATACAGGCGGCGTTAGTGCAACCCGCTACTGACTCGATTGACCACTCAGAGGAGTCGTACTTGTTGAGTGTGACCAGGAAATCTTCTTGAGTACCTGAGATCTCCTGGATTGTCCTGAGGTCGTCGTATCTTTCCTTGGAGATCGGCTCGAAGGGAAGACGTGGGAAAGTACCGCCACTAACATCAAAGCGAGCAAGAAGCGCAGCAGAGATGTAGCCTTCGTCGTTTTCGATTGACTCATGAATCAGTTTAGAGAGAACAGGAACCTCGTCCTCACGCAGCTCGATAGTTGCGGAAGTATTGTGGTCGGTGTAGTAGTTTTGAACTTGCATATAAAGGCCGTACTGTGCCTCTACAGGTAGCTTTGCCAGATCGAAGGTGTCGCAACCAGGCAGATTGGCCCAGCTCACCTCCGTTGGAATCTCTACCAATACTTCCTGAACCCTAGGATCAGATATGTCGTCCAGCAGATTGCCATCGTTATCACGAGCGGATTGCGCTGGGATAACAGAATAACCGTGCTCAATAAGAGCAGGAACAAGCGGGTCGTTAACGCCAAGGGTAATGCGACGAATGAAACGTTGAGCTTTGGGGGGATGCCATCCAGAGGAGGCACCAGTCAACAAGGACTTAGTGCCGGCGGGCTGAACGGTTGTAATACGGTTGGGCAAGCGAATACCTTTCTCGGTACAGTAATCTTCTACACCGCGATGAGCTGCTGCACGCCAGCGACTGAGGTATTGCTTCTCCATGCCTTCGTACATGTCCTTAGCACGCCGGCCATTACGGCCTTCCATCATCCATTTCAGCCAATCGTAGCCACCAGCATGGACCAGGAAATCAAAAAGACCAGTGAAAGAGACACCAACGATCGGATCAATCTCGCGTGAGTACTGGTACCTTTCGTGGACGAACTCGTGCTGAAGTAGCGCTGCGACCTGTAAGCCCGCTGCATAGAAGGCGGCATCCTGTGCTTCATAGTCCGATGGATCAATAGTATTGAGGTGAACTTCGGCAAGGTTGCAGTGGAAGTCGCGACCAATAATCTCACCACAGGGGTTGAGGCCATAACGGTCCATGCGGTGCTGGAGTTCGCGCTCATCAAGCTTTTCATTATGCTTGAGCTCATAGGCCATTCCCAGATACCGCTTAGCAGCGTCGCGACCTTTGGTCGTATAGAGGTCCAGGAATGCCTTCTTGGTGGCATGCTCAGGCAGCAGGTCGGCATTCGCCCGCGCAACGGCTTCAGGAACGTACTGGATAGCTCCTTCACCAGAGTTAAACTGCAGCGCCACAGCGGTCTCTACGGCGTCAAAAGAAGGCTTGGTATGGTAGCAGCGGGTGTGATTCGCCATCCGCAGAGCCTCTTTCTTTGGGTCTACTCGCCAATTGCCTTCTTCGTCCTGAGAGTAAAGCCCAAGCTTCGCTGTTGCGGCGATTTCGTCGTGCTCGGAGAACTGGCGCATGCCAGCAGAGCGGCGAATGTTCCCAGCAACAATAGCGGTAGCAGCTTCGTCGATCAAAAGGCACGCTTCAACAGATGTAAGCTGACGGCCCACGGCATCATTCAAAATGGAGGCCACTTTTCTGAAAGCATCATCAAGCTTCACAGGATTAGCGGTGCCGCCAAAGCCCTTCAGGCGCTCTCCAGAGGGGCGAATGTTACTCAAGTCCAAATGCACGCGGATGTGCCCTTCATTATGAGGAAGGCCGTTGTGCGCCAGGTTCAGAAGGAACTGGTATGCGTCGCGCCAACCGGCACGAGAATCACCCACACGCACTTCTACGACACCTGAAGGTAGGATGATCTCGTAGCTGGTGTATTCCTGGCGAAGTTGCTTGGCCTTAGTTCCAATGGCGCTAATGCCGATAATATCGATAACGTTTTTTACAATGGGCAGATTCGCAATGACGTCCTGCTCTAGAACAGCACCAGTCCCGGATCCCTGCATGGCCAGGTCGACAAGCAGGCCGAAAGCATTCAGGTCGCCGATGTGAGTCGACGTACAATTGTAGTAACCACTGAAGTTCTCGGGGCGCTTAGACCAGTCGGTCCCGGCAACCCAGAAAGCTCGACCAGAAGGGAATGCTCTTTGCTTCAGAGCTTGCTCGCGGACAAGGGCATACTGCTCTCCGGTATACCCACCAATGGAGGCAAGGTCATTGATAGTACGGAGCATGGCCTCCTCAAAATTCTCCCTGGTTCCGTCGGCTTTGCGGCGCGAATAAGTCCGATAGAAAACGGTCTCAGCTGAAGGAGCTTGTGGGCGAAATTCTTTCATAGGGCTTGAGCGCGTGGAGGTAGAATACCTAACGATAGTAGCAATAAAAAAGGGCCTTGAGGCCCGATGTAACAAGAATGTAGCGGATTTACCCTGCGAGATTGACTGCGTAAATCAAACAGCCTGGATAGTCTCTTCTGATCCTTTCGACCGCATTCTCTAACGTTTCTGCCATCACTGCCATGTGACTAGAGGCTTCACCACTCATTCGACGAAAACGGAAGATATATGTATTCATTACTAAAAACCCGTAGAGATGGTGGCGCCAGAGACGCGAGTAAATGAGTGAAACTCAGGAGCTTGATCAAACTTACGACAAGCCTCGTAAGGGCTGGCTGCAGCGATCTCAAAGCGTTTCATCCAGTTGCCTGAACCGTATCGAGCGATAATAACATAAACCTGCTGGGTCTGACGGCGAAAAAAGCCGAGCATCAGCTCATCTCCAGGTGGGTGTACTGCTCATAGGGAGCAAAGGTTGTATCATCAACCTCTGTGTAGAGCTTAGCATCAATTGGTAGGGTGTCGCAAGGTTTCTTGCATTTGCAGTCGTCACATTTGCCGCAAGGCTTTTTGTCTGTCATGGTGTTGTAGCGATGGTTTAGGCGAGTGAGGTAAAAGGAAGGAATCATCGTTTGCCTTGCCCTAAATAACGCTTCTGAGAGCGCTTTTTGAAGCTCCCGCTCTTGCGGTGGCCGTTGCCGATAGAGGTCTTCTTTTTGAGATCTCCGAGGCGGTGGCCAGTGCGGGCGTAAGAGGCGTTGTTACGAAAAGCAGCTGCGAATACCATAGATGTCTTGAGAGGGTGTACTTTTTTCAGTTTATCAGTCGCTGGACTCTCTGTCCCAGATATTTACAAAAGTAAATGGACCAGGGTGAGGGAAGCCAGATTCCTTTGACATCTTGATGATGGATCGGTACATACGCCAAGCCATCCACTTCAATCGATAGTTAAGAAAATGCATCTGAATCTTTAAGCTCCAGGCAGTCAAGACCGCAATGGACTCTTCCGGCCAGAGGATAAAAGCAGCCACAACCAAGGTAGCCAAAAGATAGGTTCCGTTTAGCATTTAAGTTAGTTCCAGTTAGGATCAGGGAAAACACGAATTAGCGTAGCGCCTAATGGTATGAGTTCAGCAGCACCAAGGACAGCGCGACGAACGTCTTGGGCTTTAAGTTCAAACTTGCCTTTGCTGCCGTTGGCCTCTCGATAGATTGCCGTATAGTCTTTGATCATAAGATCTCCTAGTGACCCACTGATTATGGCAGCTTCGCGTTGTCATCCCAGGCATCCTTAATAGTGCGCAACATCTTGGTCGCTTTGACCCGGCTGATCTTCGCGAGGTTACCTCCATTGCTATAGTAACTGCGACCGTTTCGGTACTCAACAGACGCCCACTCCCTCGCCAGGTCGTCGAGAGCCCCGTTCAAATCATCGTGAAGACTCTGCAGGTACTTCAGGATGTACGGACGCTTGTAAGCGATCAGAGCTGCCATCAAGCAATCCTGTGTCGCTTTGTCGAACCTGTCGCCCAGACTGACCTGAGATGCGTTCACAGCAAAAATAAGCGTAGAGGGTATGAACTGGTAACGTCCGACGGCGTGTATCTCGCCCCTTTGTTTGGCTATAACCTCTGACACGAGATATCTAGCAAGGGGCCGGCCTGTTAGCCTCGTCATACCGCCAGGAGTGTCTCCAGCGTGTCCACGATTGATGGAATCATAGTCGCCCTCGGCGCTGGCCAGCAAGTCCGCTAGCGGCATAAGCTGTTCAACAAAAGAAGGGCTAGGCTCAGGCTCCTCCTTCTGGGCGACTGGCTTGGAAGGGAAACTTAACGCTTCGTTCTCAGTAAAAAAACCCGCACCGTTCAACAAGAAAGCCAACAAGGTGCAGGGAATAAAATGTGTGATCTTCAAACTAAAGAGTGCGTACGTACCTGGCAAGCTCAGCGAAGCCACCAATTTCCTTGCCGTCGATGCGAACATAGGGGCTTGTTGGCCAGTTGTCAACAGGTCCATCTAGGCATTCATACTCAATCTTCTTAAACTCGAGGAGTTTCTTGGCCTTTGAACAATAGGGACAGTTGGGAATCGTCCAGATTTTAGCTTTCATTGATGAACTCCAGATAGCATTGATGAGCTTGTTTGGGATCGTCGAAGACGCCCAGGTGAATCAGTTTACCATCTATTCCAACCTGAGCCCTGTAGTAGTGACTCGATCGAAACACTCCTGGCGGTAACTGGCTAGGCTTCTTTCGCTGTTTACCCTTGGTAATGTTGTCTCTCGGGCTCAGCAGTTGCAAGTTGCTCAAACTTTAGATCACCACCTTAATGATCGTCTGAGGGTCTCGCATAGCCTCATGAGCCTTGTCGGCGGAGCGAGCGTTATAACTAGCAAGCTTGTCGACGATGTCATACCCATCCACCCCTTCGACGTTTTGAAGGTCAGCTTTGAAACCGTCCAACCCTCGGGGGGTGACAATTGCAATGTTTTGACTAGCTTTTGAAACGAACCCGAGGGCTTCTTCGGAATAAGCATTGGAACCTACCAGCGAGGAGTTACGAGAAATGTAATCGGAGATCATACAGCTGTGGATGTGGCCGCACAGAATGTGAGTAATGTTCACACCCTTGGCCGCATACTTGCCGATCATCGCCTGGACCTTTTTCTGGTCGGTGGCCGAAATCTGATGGCCGTGAATGCCCAGGAACGTCTCGTTGTGGATCTTGAAGACCACGTCGTTGGCCTGGAAGTCGTGGAATCGCAGGCCCTTGTCCTCGACGGCCTCAAAGATAGCCTGGAGCATGGCGTAGATAGTGTAGTCGTAGCTGTCGGTAGCTACTACGTCCACCCAGCCCAGGTTCTCCTTGGCTCGGGACTCATTGCCAGCCACGCCAAAGCAATCGACAAAGAAGTCTGCTCTCAGGTCCATCAGGAACTGCTTGCATAAATGAGTCGCCAGCAAGGTGGCGCGTGCACGATTGGTACTCATAGCCAACAGTTCGTCCAAACGACGATCGCTGTTCATGAGATCGCCACCGAAAAACACGACCACTTTGTCGGCGCTGTAGGCCTTGCCTAGTAGCTTAACTTTTTGAGCCAACAATTCCAAGCGTTTGGCGGCTACCTTAAAGTCGAATCGATTAGTGGGCAGGTTAACTAGTTCGTTGAAGTGATTGTCCGACAGATGAACCACAAGAGTTGCAGAGTCGGCGAGAAGAGGACCAGTCCGACGATTGCAACCTTTGAGAGAGTCTCCAATACTTTTGAGCTCTGAGACGAGGGCTTCGTTGTAAGCTGCGACCGCGTTTTCGACACGAGCATGTTCTCGAAATGATTTGCGCTCAATACGCTGAATGTCTTGCAGCTTTTGATTGCCTTTTGCAAGGCGAACCGTTTCGGTTAAAAGCTCAAGGTCGGGCTCAATCGCCTTGACCTCGGCTTTGATATAGTCCCGAAGAGTGTTGGGTTTAGCTAGGTGGGGGTGAGAAGTATACAAGGCGTTGGCGGCCCCGAGATACGATCCGTGCTGCTCGTAGAGAGCAAGCACTTCATCCCTGAGATAACTAATTGGAGTGAGATTCGTCAAAAGTCTCAGAAGGTACTTCAGCACCCATTATATCGTAAATATGGCTCAGAACACCCGGAGTATCATCAATGGTTACATTTGGACGAACCAGGGTCCGAAGCTGCTGCAGAAAGTGCGGCTCAGCAACGGCTACAACGGCCATGACGCTGTGAGGAGTAAGATCGACCATACAGTAGGACTCAAGCTCGTGCAGACGCTCTGCAAGCCATCTCAGGGCGGGACTGGTTACCCCTGATAATAGAGGACGCAGTTCATCGCGCCTCCCAGGGACATGGACGTAAATCCTCATCATTCGCCGCTCTACCGCTGTGCGGATCTGCTGTGGTGAACGTGGCTCCCATTCCCGATCAATCAGCTCATCGTGGCGATCACCCCAGCTCTCTGCGATCGACTTTGCTTCTTTGTCGCTACTGGACAAGACGCGAGCGGCCCGGTCAATGTAATGGGCACGCAAGGCTTTTGATTTAAGACCACCGATCAAGGAACGGAGCTTCTCTTCTACCGCAGTGATCATCGCTGTGTCTTCTTTATCAAGATCGGCAGCCCATGTGTCGATGGTCCAGTCCAGCCAGTTAGGTGCCTCGGCTATGTAGTGATATAAATCCTGTCCATCGCGAATGATCTCATCAGGATCTTTCCCTTCGGGCAAGGTTACCACATTAACAGAGATGCTCCCCTTCTTTGCCATGGGCCCAGCAACAGAGATGAATTGCTCAGCCGCCTTCACTCCACCGGTATCGCCATCGAAGCAAAGTATAAAATTCTTGACGCTACGACTTAAACGCTGTAATACGAGTGGATCGGGGGCGCCGGTTCCCTGAGCCGCAACCACGTTACGAATACCAGTCTGCCACATGCTGATAACATCAAGGTGGCCCTCAACGAAAATCAACGAGCCGGCCTCACGGGCTGCCTTAAGAGCGCGAGGTTCGTTGAACACCAGAAGCTTCTTCTGGAAAAGGTCATCCTCGGCGCTGTTCTTGTACTTTGCAGGCTGCTCTTCCTTGCCCCTGGTAGCCCGGCCAGTCCAGCCAACTAACTGATTTCTATGGTTGTAAATAGGAATGGTAATCCGTGAAGAAAAGAAGCCTCCAGAGGCGAATCCTAATCCAAACTCGTTGGCCGCCTCCGCTGTCAGGCCACGGTCCTTGAGGATCTGGCGGATGCGACTTGCCTTGGGGTCCCGCAGATTTGCCTGGTAACGATACTGCTCGGACTCGTTCTTGGACAACGCATGGGCAAGAGCGGCCCTGCGTCGCGCAGCAACCTCTGGATCTTCATTGTCTGTCTCGATTACGATGCCGGCGATATCTGCTGCGAACTCGACAGCTTCGCGCCAACTGTAGCCCTTCGATTCCTGGATGAAGTCAATAGCATCGGCACTCTTGCGGCAGACGTGACAAAAACAAAAACCCTTCTGATCTGAAATAGTCAGAGATGGGTTGGCGTCTTCGTGCCATAGGCACTTGGTGAGGAATTCGTGGCCGACTCGCTTCAATGAGGCGCCGCAGGCCTCGATGACCGCAGAAAGGGAAGCTGACTTGATGGCCTGTAGCGTGCGTTGATTGATTGCCATGCCGTCAGTATATCGTAGACAGGCTAGAACAGCGAGCCCTGTAACCGTCCTTCACCTACTTCCTCCCACCCCTCCGCCAAGTTTATTTCATCTTCCGCCCAATTGGTGGCGTGACAGCCGGCGGCATTCAAAAGCTTGTCCACAGCAAAGCGAGGGATCCTCTTGCCGGTTCCCGAAAGGTAGACCTCTATCTGCTGCAAGACCTCTGTGTGATCATCGAGGTTGTTCATGGCATCGTTTGCCATTCTTATATACATCTCACCGAAGTTGATCTCATTAGGCTCGAGAGGCTCCGTGGGCTGAGCCTGGTCCTTGAGCTCCAACGGTGGACCAGAACAGACTTTCCGAACTTCCAGCCACTCTTCCTTTGTAATGCCAAGAGTCGCAGCTACCTCCAGGTCAGTAGATCCACTATAAAGCAGTCTGCGACCTTTAACCCAGCGCTCGCGCATCTTGTGACTAAGACGAACCGCATAGGTTTTGTCCCTGACCCAGTGCAAAAGCTCTCCGCGAATAGTCGGAACTGCAAGAGAGCTAAACTTCATCGACTTGCCAGTAGTCGGGTGCGGCCTGTCAGGATCATACCTATAGGCAGCTTTACACAACCCTTCAAAAGCAACCGACTCAAGAGTTTGGTAGTCGATACCAGTGCTGCGTTGTAGACGCCATGCCTCTCGCCGTGCAAGATTCAAATTACTTGATGCGAGCTCTTGTTGTTCGCTGTTTAATTTGAACTTAGCTGGTTTCCTGGCCATGCATTGGCACCGACTTACCCCATTTTACCAGGCGTTAAATTTTTGAACCCCTGGCAGAGCTCTATCTCCACGGCCCCATGTTACAGAAGTCATCTGTGGAGCAGATCTCTGGCCACAGTAATTCAAGGCCATGGTAATAGCATCAACCATGTCATCATTCTTTGAGGCGGGGAACAACGCAAACTCACTGGTAAACGCATCAAGCCATGGAGCACTAGCAGGCAGATAGACGTTACCAGCCTCCACCATCGGAACAATGCCTGCCGCACGCGACTCTTTACTCTTTTCCGGTCGCACTCCAATCAGTCCGGGCACTTTTTTGGCCATCATCTGATGCACGGCATAACCAGAAGCCGCAAGTTCGATCAGGCAGCCGTTCAACTGGTGACGCTTGTACATCCTGGCAATCATTGCCATCGTACCTACGACATCAAGCCTTTCTCTGACCAGATCAAGCACGTAGTACTGGGAACCTGCCTGGCCTACAACTGCGCCAACCACATAGTCACTCTTATTGGTGGCGGTAAACGTGGCGTCAACAGAAAGCAGGACACGCTGAAAGTCCGGGAGCAAGGTGTCCCAATCATAGAACTGCCACCATGAAGGGTCAAACATATTGCCACCTTCTGGGGCTGGCCGCTGCTGATAAAGGGAGGCGAAGTCTCGAGAACCAATAGCTTCTCTAATACGCTCCAGGTCCTCCGTATCATAGCGCTGAGGGCAAAGCGCCTCGCCAAGTTCTTCTCGCCAGTCGTGGACTACAGGGCAATGAGAAGGTAGCGTAGGTCGATCGCCCTCATCCTCGTACAGCGCTGGCAGATCAACAATCGTCCAGTTTTCTCTACCTTTGTCGGAAACGTTCATCTCGTTCTCCAGTAGTTGTCCAATCATATCGTTCTCCGACCAACGGGTCTGGATGACTACGATGGCTCCAACTTGAGGCTCAAGACGTGTATACAATGTAGATGTATACCAATCATTGAGCTTTTCCATTATTCGAGCACTTTCAGCATCCTCTCTATTCTTGACAGGGTCATCGATGATGAGAAGATGGCCAGAACGGCCAGTGACTGCACCGCCAACACCTGCCGCCCAAAGACCTCCACCCGAGGAAGTTCCCCAGGCATTGACCGCTTTTGAAGATTCATTCAGTAATCCACCAGCTTCACGATAAAATTCGCGGGCCTTGCGGGAGAAACCTTCGGCAAGCTCGGCGGAGTAAGAGCTAATACCCACAAAGCGCTCAGGGTGAGCAAGTAGGTAAGCAGCTGGAAGCAGTTGAGAAGTAAGTAAGCTTTTTCCGTGTCTCGGCGGGACCTGAAGTACAAGTCTAGTGACTTCTCCTGTGATGACTTTTTGCAGTTGCTCAATAACTGTTGCATGAAATTTGTAAAATTTATACTGAGGCATCACTTTCCGAATTAATTTCCAGAAAACGACATCCTTGCCAGGACCTTTGTCGGCTTTTTTGTCTTTTACAGCGCGAACCAGGTCCTGCCCCTGAGAAGCTAGTTCAAGATAGTCTCTTCCTAGTTTACCTGCCATCAGTCTTCGTCTAGGGGTATTTCGTAAACGTCGGGATCTTCCATCACCTCGACTTGGACCTCCTCGAGCTCTTGCTCAACAACGGTCATAAGCTCGTTAACGCCAAGAGAGGTTGCCCAAGCCTGTCGACCCGCATCAGAGATGTTGGCAGCAGCTCGCATCAACCCAGACAAAAGCCCCATCGGAATCTTCTCACCAGTAGCCGCCGCTTCTGCAATTCGCTGCTGGATGATACCCATCAGATCGCCAGACACATCCATCATTAGCCTAGCCTGGTCCTCGTTCGCCTGGCGAAACTCCTCGATCGCATAACGATGTTTCTTTCGCTCTATCTTGCTGGCCTCCTTAAAGGTTATCGCCATCTCCTTCTTGTCATAGGCAGCACAACGCCTATCCCAGTTGTATTTCTTTGCCCAGCCCTTAAGTGTCTCCGGGCTCTTCTGCATGAATTCGGCAGTTGCATCGAAGCTCCTGCTACCCCTCATATTTAAATGAAACTGAAACGCCCTGTACTGCTCTTCGTTTTCATGCCGACCAGCCTCGTTAACCTTGTAGCCTCTGGTGAAATTCCAGATCGGCCCTGGGTTGTACGGAGGCTTTGCCTCAGGCCAAGAAGACGGGTCATTATTCATGATGAATGTTCCTCAAGATAGCGATCCCACGGGGCAGGGTTCCGAAGATACTTCTCAACGAAGCCAAGCGTATTGTTGCAGGTCTTACTGTTTGGATCGCTAGTCATAGCAGTGCATCTCGCGAACTAGTATGCCAAGGCAATAAAAAAGGCCCCAAAGGGCTTTTCTCGCTTCATGTGAAAGCTGCCTCATAAACATTGGGGAGCTGCTCCGCAAAGATTTGTTTAATGGACTCGGCAATCATACGATGCTCCAGCTGAGTCTCGATGCCAGCACGGATCTGAATGTAGTGGATCCAGCTACGAATTGATCCCGACATATAGAGCCTTGTAGGGGTCCCAAGCGGCAGGATGGACCTGGCACACTCTTTGGCCACTCCCTTGGCAAGCAGGTGCTCGTAGAGGTCGATGGCGCTGTTGTAATGAGTCAGGATCTGCTTCTCGGTCAGAGCGACAAACTCGGGGTCAAGATTGTCGTGGCTTGCCTGCTTGTTCTTCAGATCCTGAGAGCGCAGGTGAGGCACCCCAAAGGCCCCAAGCTGGTCGACGGAACTGTAGCGCTGGCTGAACTCTTGGAAGCTGAACGAGCGGTGGCGCAACACCTGGGCGGCAATGGCGCGGGTGGTATTGACCTCTACCTGCATGCTGGCGGTTTCAAAGATACTCCAATGCTTGTGTTTGATGCAGTAACGGAGCAGTCTTGGAGCGGTCTCGTGGTTGCCCTGGTTATTAGGATTGGAAACTCTGGCGCAGTAGGCCATCTGCTTCTCTGCATCGGGAGTGATGTTGACGAAGCTGGCGGTGTGGACTTCACGTTGCATCAGAAGATGTCCTCATCTAGTGGCTCCTCCATCGTACCATACGACTTATACCAACTGGGGTACTCCAGCTGGCGGATCACTGGCTCTTTTATAGGCCATTCGCCGGACTCGCTGCACTTGGCGTACAGGTCAAGAGCCTTCTCTACCTTGTAAAAACCCTCATGCATCATGCCTGGAGACACTTCGAAGAGGTCTACGGTGAAGGGCGCTTTGCGCTCCACAGCAACAAAAATAAATCGGAACGGCTTGTCGTAGGCCTCCATGGCTGCACGGGTGTAATACGCAGCCTGAAAGTCGTAACCCAGATTGACAACCTTCTTCATAAAGGTTTCGGGTTCGACGCTGTCAGTAGTCTTCAGATCTAATACCAGCCCCTCTTCGATCATAAGGCGGTCCAGACGGGCCTTACAGCTAACTCCACGGTCATCCCAGTAGACGGAGACCTCGTTGTGCTTGATGTAGTCGGCCTGAGAGGGGTCGAACCACGCAAGCTTGGCCAATTCAGCTGCCATGCCCTGCACGCTGCCCCAGGGATCGTCCTTGCCACCGGTACTCAAGACTTTCTTACGACCCACGCTGGCTTTCCACTCTTTGCCGGCTTTGGTTGCCAAGTTAAGGCCATCGGGCTTCATGATATAACTATTATCAAACTTGTCCCTACCGTCCAGGGATAAGCAGTGCAAAGCGGTTCCCATTTCCATGGCTGGAGTAGGGATAACCTTGTTCTTAAGGGCCGCCTGGTAATGAGCCGGGCTGTCAAGGATCTTCTTAAGAGATGACTGGTTGACGCCTTCTGCGCGTCGGTAGTCAAACTCAGGCTGGTTGTAGGCTATTTCCACGTCGACCAAGTATTTGCTTTTCAGTATACCCGGTTTGATACGGTAGTCAAACTCAGGCTGGTTGCAGTCTACTTCCACGTCGATCAAGTATTTGCCTCCCATTATACCGCATAAATCTTAATGACCCATTTCGAGTCAGCCTTCTTCGCCTTGGTCCACTTGACCTCCAGCTGAGGGATGATTGAAACTCGATCGTCAACCCAGAGCACCTTATTGACGCTATCGAACAGGGCTCCGATGATGTTGTCGCCGTCAGCACGGCCTTCACCATAGGCCTCGATCTCGACGCGGATAGGTCCTTCCAGGGGCGGCCAGGGCCACTGCTCCTGCACCTGTCGTAGCATTTCCTTCTGCTTCTTGCGATAGTCGGCGGGCATGAAAGTACCCCTGCTCGTTACTCTGGGACGGGCCTTCGAGAACAAAGGGAGGTTAATCGTCAGCGTGGCAATCAGTTCCAAGAACGAGGGCTCCCGCAATAATTGCAATAGCCAAGTTTACCAACAGGAATACAACTGTGCTCGGGTCAGGTACTGGAAAGGTCACCTCCCACTGGAAAGTGACCTGTCCTGGCATCTCAACTGTAGACTTCACTGTTCTCTAGATAGAAACCCAAGACACCTTCTGGATCAGTGTTTCCATGAGATACGTAATCATGGGCGGCTCCGTACAGTCCACGAGGGTTGTGACTAGGAGACCCGTCGGCGTTAATCGCCCCGCCAAACGCCTTCAGTAAAGACAGAAGTGCAGCTGAGCGACTTTCTTGACGTTGATCGCTATATAACCAGGCCATTTGATCGGAATCGTCAATCATTAGAGGCACCCTCCGTTAGAACCAAGCTCACAGGTAGAGCCGTCTTTCTTGATACCAAGAATGAAGCCACGCTTCTCGACGGTAGCAATTATCTCATCTTCATCAAACATGGCCAGGTCCTTCCTGTCCATAATCGACTTGATCTCGTCGCTAGTCAGCTCCACAGGACCCAGGGATGGATCCCACATGTAATCCTCGTCAGAGTCCCAGTGAGCCAGGGGTTGGTCATCGACGTCTTTTACGCCATACTCAGCCAGTAAATCCTCGCCGCTAGCAGCGCAGACAGTGTAGTCCTCAAGCACATCCTCGTAGGTAACGCCGTAAGAAGTCTGCTCGCCCTCCAGTGAGGCGATCTCGCGGTTGATGTACCAGATTGCTTTCTTGAGGTCTTCGGCCGTCCTGGAGGGATCCTTGCGGCCAGCTCGGGATACGTACTTGACGGCGTTGCCCAGTCTGTAGCTAAGCCCCCAGTCCTCGATAACCTCGATAGTCTCGAACTTGCGGCCCTCGGTGTAATGCGAGGGGTGGTTAATGTTGTCGTGGGTCATTTACTGGATTCCTCCTTCAAGTTGCGGTTGTCTCTGCAGACAACGATTTTCTGTTCCCGTTTGAGGCGGACTGTCACTCCATCCTTTGTCCATTGTACCACTGTTCCTGCTTTCCACCCGCCTCCACAAAAAACCTTAACGGGCGTACCCTTTCGTATTGAACGCATTGGCAGAGGCTCCTGCTGCATCCACTCGGCGGCTTTGACTGCAGATGGCTTAAACTTGAACTCGCCGTTTTTAAGCTGTCTCAATGGTCTGGCCTCCTTTTAAATCACGCATAGAAAAGATCATAGCACGGTCAGTATGCTCTTTCCAAAGTTTTTTGGCTTGATTCCAGTTCAATCCTTTGACTTTTTTCATTTGAGGCCACAAAAGGACATAGAACTGACCTTCATAGTGATTTCCCTCAACATCAGTAGGTTCCTCTGTCTTCTTCCTCTTTTTTCTCGTCATAGTGAAGCTCCTCCAGAATTGTGTTAATGTGGTCGTTGTACTCTTTGTCGCTCATTGACTCTAAAAGTTTTTTGTGAGTTTTTGTGTAAGCGTCAAGATTGTCGTAGTTGATTTTCACTAATTAAGCTCCATCAAAAGATGCTGAGGCATGCTGCCGCCAGTGCCGGCAATAGCTTTAATGATTTCTGGAAGATTACGATTGTTCTTCCCAAGCTGTAAGGACCACAGGTCGTCTTTAGTGTCATAGCGAAGAAGGCCTTGAGCAGTCATGTCGCCAATAACTTCGTCAACCAGATATTCGAGACGGGTTCGGCCGTCATCGTCCTCCAGAAAGTCGCTCCAGCCGCTGTAAAGCTCTGAGTGAGCACATACAGCCGTGATGGCGCCAACCACCTCACAGGCCCTTACAGCACGTCTGAACAGCAGTATGGACCAGACGAAAGGCTTGACGTCTGCGGTAGTCAAGGCGGGAGTGTCATCGTACAGAAGACCAAGGGTCCCTGGAGCTACCTCTGCTTCTTCGATACTGAAACCAAAAGCGGTCATAATCATCTTGCGAGTGTGCCTAGTCTATTGCATAAAAGAAGAACCCCCCTGGATTTTGCCAGGAGAGTTACATCTTTATTTATATGGAGCGTCGCGGGACGACACTTGAGAGGTAGCCCAAGCTAGTGTGCCGATTAGAAAGGATCGCTACTACCGCCAGAACCACTGTCTTCACGGTACTCAAGGAAGGTTACCTGAGCGTTTTTGATATCCAGGTAGATCTTCCCTTGATACTCACGTTGAACAAGCTGGCCGGAAACCCCGACCTTATCCCCACGCTGAAGACGGTCAACTGCGATCTGACCTGCCTTGCCCATGACCTCGCACTTGTAAAACTGGCCAAACTTTTCTTCGCCCTTCTTGGTGTAGACATACTGCTTGTCTAGCACGCTGAAACTGACGACGGAGTTACCAGAATCAAACTGACGCACAGTGCAGGGATTTTCTCCTTCTTTGCAGGTAACTGTGCCAACTACGGTGACGGTTGCCATTTGCTTCGTTCCTCTTAAGGTCTGGTTTGAGGTCTCTTAAGTATATCAGGCGTAAGTCCGTAGCTTTTTGATGATCGCCTTAATCTCCTTGCCAGCAGTAGGAACAGGATACCCCACAGAGTAGGCAGCCGTCGAAACTCGACCTAGCCGAGCATAAGCAATCATCAGATCCTGCTGCATAGGAGGGACCATGGCTTTCGCCATTATCTCTTTGATCTGCAACAAAGCCTCGCGAGAAGAGCGCGACTGGTCTTCGCTAGCAGGGCTTGGAATTAAATTCAACAAAGAGCCTACACCGTCTTCATTGTTGACCTTTACGTCAAGAGAGCCAACGTTATAGGCAGTTGCGGCGGAACGAAGGTAGTCGACGTCCTTAGGGGCATGCCTGCGCCCCGAGCCTTTGCCATGTTTCTTGTAATAGAACATCTCCCGGATGCAGCCCTCAGGGATATAGATCTTCTGCTCGCTGGAGATTAGGTAGCGCCCAAGACGCTGTCTAATCCAGGTCACTGCAATCGTGGAAAACTTGTTTCCGCGAGCAAGGTCAAATTTTTCGGCCGCCACACGCAATCCTATGTATCCGACCTGAAGTAAGTCCAGGAACAGCTCGTCATTAGGATTCACCCTAAAGCGATGAGTAATCTTGCTGGTATAGGCTTTGACTGCACTCACCACCAGAAGCAGGTTACCCGTACAGATGGAGTTCAAGGTCTCAAGAGCGCCCTCTTCGTCTTCAGCAGCTCGTTGGCTGCGAAGCTTGGCAAAAAGCTCCAACGTCTGTTCCTGGGTCAGCTTACGCTTGCCGGCGGCATTGAACCATGCGGTGGTTGAATCGGTCATCGCGTGCCTCATGAGGTATGCACACAGTATGCCATAGAAAAGGGCCTTGTGGGCCCTTGATCTATAACACTATTTCAGTACCTTTGAAAAAATGTATAAATCCCTCCAATGGGTCACCACTCACCGTACTTTGCGTTGAGCTCTTCGGCTGATTTGCTATTGAGTGTTGCGCGGCCTTTATTAAAGTCTCCGCCCAGCTTTTCTTTGACGATTTCGACGAGTGCGTCGATAGCAAAGGTTTCGACTCCTTTTTCAAGTGCTGCTTCGCGAAACGTGGCCTCCGTCTCCTCAGACGCCTTGGCAGCCTCCGCAGTAGGGGCCTTGCTGACCCCAGCGGTTGGCCGCTCGGACTTTGGGGCAGACTCAGGGGCAGACTCAGGGGCAGGGTAGCCGGACTCCATGGGCATCTTTGCCCACAGCTCGTAAGCTAGGCCGAAAATGAAGGCGGCAGCCATACAAGTACCGCGTCGCTGGGTGTCGGTAATGTCGCGAGAATCAATCTTGTCGTAGGGGATCGCGTTGTTACGGTGATCCATCACAGCTTGAGGAATCGCCGGTGTCTCAGAGCCGTCGGTGTGGACGAACTGGATCATCAAGTAAGCGCCAACAGGAGCCTTGTGCAGCAAAGTGTCGTCGTTGGCGGTGATGCAGTTGGCAGTCCAACCAGGGGCATGCTGACGCAACAGGTGCAGGGTGCGGGCCCAGTTGATGTATATAGCGTTAAACTTGCTAGAGCCAATTGTCTCAACCAGATCCTTGGTCGCTACACCTGCGAGGTTAGGGATTTCTGCCATTTCAAGTCCTCGTGGGGAAGGTACTGGCTCAGTATATCATGCAAGCCTAGCCACCAGCAAGCCTTTTCTTTGTCTGCCGACGAGCCTCGCGAACCTTGCGATCCATAGCCTTCTTCCTGCGCTGCTTGTCCTTCTGCCAGATCCGATACTTGAGATACTCTTCTGGGTTCTCCCGAATGTAGAGAGTCCTGAAGCACAGGAGGTACCACCTAGGCCAAAGATTGAGGCCACCGAGGATAGACCAGAAATACTCCTCGCGGGTCTTGTCCCACATCAGAGCCTTGCCGATAGCCTTCCCCCCTTCATCGAAAGCTGCTTGGAGTTTTGGACACTTTGTCCATCCCCGAGGGCGGTTGTTGATCCCCATCGTTAGCCTCGCGCACACGCAGATAGTATATTTTATATTTTAATATATAAGTGTTTTTCAGGAAGCAGGGCTGAGAACCCCACAAAAGCAGGGCTGAGAGTCCAGGGTTGAGAGTCCAGGGTCCACAGTCCAGGGTCCACAGTCCAGGGTTGACAGCCCTGGTATATTTTGATTACCCCGCAAACGAACCATGCTTATCAAGACGGGTGTTAACCCAAAATCCGGCTTCACAAGGATTCCAAATGCTATCCTTGACGACCAAAAATTGACGGCCCATGAGCTGCTTCTCTGGATTCGACTTTTGTCGTTGGCAAGTGGCGGCGAGTTCGTGGCCCAGAACGCCACCCACGCGGCTGAGCTCTGCGGTATTGGGGTCGACGTGTTTCGCGATCGACGCAGAAATTTGACCAAAAAGGGATACCTGGTTTCAACCGGCAAGCAGATCATCCTGACGATGCCAGATCAACCGGCAAAGCCGGAGCAACCTACAAAGCAGGAGCAACCTGCGGCTCCAGAGATCACCCAGAAGGAAGAGCTTAACATAGCTGAAGAGATCTCGCTTCAACCCAAGCGAAAGCCAAGTGGAATCAGCCAAGCCGAAGCCTCTGCTGCAATTGTGGAGGCCTGGAACAGTCACAGACCTGACGGTTATATGGAATGCCCTAGCAAGCTGCATCCTTCTACTTTTATCGCAATTGAGACACAGGCCAAGCGCCTCGGGATTGAAAGATCCAAGTACGGCGATTTCGTGAAACGCATCCTGAAGGGCTGCGCTCAGGACGACTGGTGGAAAGAGCGCACTGCAATCAAGGCTAGCAATATCTTTGGCTTTGGCGCTCAGCTTGAAGACAAGAAGTTCCAGAATGTTGAAAAACTTTACAAAATAGGCTCCAAGGTTGCCGACAAGTTCTCCTGGAGCAATGATGACAGCATATTTGCATGGTACTCTGATGCGTGCCCTGACAGGACTTTCAACAGGATCATTCACCTCGACGTTCCTGACGCTCCGACCTCCTGGCAGCACGACGTAGAGCATCGAGATGGAGAAACCATCTTCATTTACCACAGCCTTGAAGACGATGGCTTTGTCGTGAATTGGACTTTAGGCAAGAAAGTCCAAGCCCTGAAAACCCCACCAAATCGCCGCTAATCTATGTCGTTCCCAACCTACATCCAGAAAGCCGTTGATCTTGGCCTACTAAAGGCAGAAGAGGGTAAGATCACAGGTTGCAAAAAGGACGAAGTAGAAACCGTTCTTGGCATGGCTCGCCTCATCGAAAAGATCCAACCGACTACCGGATCTGAAGTCGACGACACTACCGACCAAGAAGCAATTGTTCTCATCCGTGTTCTGTCCTCGCCGTCAGGCAAAGCTAATGAGCTATGGGCCGATCTTCGTATCGCTTTTGGTGTTGGTCATGGTCAGGCTATTCCCGACGAACTGTGGTCTACTAGAGTCTTTCGCGCTATCGGTCGAGAAGTAGACCGCACCTTTATTGGAGAAAGGAACGCCAGCCTGATTAGCCGAGAATCCCTTATTGCGGGCTATGCAGGTTTGGATCCAGGCAGTCGTTTCGTTGGCCTCGCCGAGTTTAATAAGACCATCTCTGACCTGTCAGACGCCCGGTCTATGCAGGCCTACGGGGACCCCAACTCTGAATGGAACGTCGCTCTTGACTTACTCCGTCAAGCCAGAGTACGCGCTGTGTACCAGGAGACCCAGCATGTAGTAGCTCAAAGCGAAAAATCTAAATCCAAGCTCGAGAAATCCATTGAGTTCCAACAGCAACAGCTCATGACCTGTCTGGGCATGTTGCGTGGCTCTATCGGCAATCAAGGGAACGCAGTCGATGCTGTCGAAGACCTGCTAACTCCTCGTCCTGGTCATGTGAGTATTATTGATCAGATCATGAACGCTCGAGAGCAGCAAGCTCCAGTCTCTACTGGAATACAAGCGTTTGACCTGGACATGGAAGGTGGTGTACGGCCTTCTGGGCAAGAGCAAGGCGGCAGACTATTTACCCTTGGGGCTCATACAGGAGTAGGTAAAACGGTTCTTGCTGTGCATGCTGCTGTCAATCTGGCCATAAGTGGCCTGACTGTAGGCTTTATCTCCGCAGAACTTGATCGCGCCAGCATCTATGCTCGCGTCTGGGCCGCCGCAACTCGCCACCTAGAGAACAACAAGTGGGTTTCGGTTGGCGCCATTGAATCACCTAGTCATACACGTGAAAGAGATGCTGCATGCATCGCCGAGGCTGCAGCGCTTATCCAAAACGGTGGCGGCAAGCTTTTGATAGAAGATCCCTGGGGTGCAGACGTAGACGCCGTTATAAACAGCATGCGCTCTATGAAGGCTAAGAACCCAGAACTGCGTGCCGTTATCCTTGACCACTTCCATTGCCTTGGTCGTCACCAAAAAGCTTCAAGCAATGACGCCTCTATGCTAGAAGAGCGGGCATATAAGTTGACGACCGCCTCCAAAGAGCTTGGTATCGACATCTTGACTCTAGCTCAACTCAATCGCAGCGGCATGGGCACAGATATAACAAACAACAACCCTGATGAGTCATGGATTCGCGGTACCGCCGCCTTGTCCCATGTCAGTCACGCCGTATGGATTGTCCGCCGAGAAAAGCTCACCGAGGAGGAAATGGCCCAGCCTAACGTCAAGCGCCAGCTCGAGGTTTGGCACGTCAAGACTCGTGGCCGCCAAGCCTTCTGGCGTAACGGCATGCAAGGCGTCAAGGGCTTCGTGAATAAGTCAATGCTGCAGATGGATTATGCCTACAGCTCCGTAAGAGCCGACGACACCATGTCACAGGTAAACTGAGAGAGAGGAATCGTGACTATGAAAAAAGTTTTTTTTGATACGGTCGTCCGAACCACCGAAGCACTGATAAGACTCTCTGACTGGTTTTATGCTGCAGTAATCTGGATTCCCTCGAACTTAGGCGAGTTAAGCCGTGTAACTATAGCGCGATTAGGCCTGTTCCTTATGAACGCAATAGACGAAGAAACAGTAAAGAAATCAAATAGCTTGCTCCCTAGCGAGCAGAAGGCAGAACTCCAGAAACAACAGATCGAGTTACATCTCTTAAGCGCGGCCTCCATGGTCCGTGATCATTACCTGGAGACAGGAGAATGGACCGATGGACACAGCGAAGCGATTGAAGCCCTTGGCAATCAGCTGCTAAATGAGTGCGACTGGGAAGAGGATGACATCCATGATTACCTGCGCTCCGTTGTAGAAGCAGGAACCGACCTTCACTATGGCATTGAAGGCTCCCCCTGATATAATGGAAGGGAGCCGTGGTGAGGCTCGTGGGGTGAAAGGAGGGCCGAAAGGCCCTTTTTTCGTGCCTACAGATCTCCGCGCTCTAATGCTTCTACGATTCCTTGATGCCTTATAAACATGCCGACAGTAGCTCCGTGAGCAAAGATCGGACGAACGTAGTATCGAACCTCTCCGTTCTCGGGGTTAACGTGCATTGTTGGCTGAATAGCTGTGCCCGTTGACCTCAAGCGATAGCCATCAAACATATAACCTGGTAGCCATGAAAGTACTGCCTGCATGGGATTAGTTATTTCATGCGTAGCATTCCTAAAATTAGGCGACGCGAACATACCATCCGTCGTTATCACTTTGAATCAGCCAGCGTTTCATTAGATTTTCTTTGCTATATCTCACAAACTCGCCGTCAGTCGGACCAGCTGCAAGGTAGCCACCACCGATTAGATCCATTTCACCGAACGGATCATGGACGATGAAGTGGGTCTTGTCGTGACCCACGAGGGTGACCCAATGTCCGCCACCTGTTGGATGAGACACAGAACCCTTGTGCAGAACACCAATCGGAACTGGGGTACCATTGTCGAGCAGACTCACCAAGTCCTCCTGCCTGCCGTCAGAATGGAAGCTAGCGTCAAAACCAAGAGACCTAGCCGCCTTGACCTGCGCCGTGCTGGAAGTGCTGTCACCGAAGTAGTTGACAATGGACAGATACCAGTCATCGTCACCCTCAATCACCTCAGGCCTTAAGTAGTCCAGAGCCATGGCCATTGCGCTGGAAAAGCACATTCTTTCGCCTTGTCCTGTCTTGCTGTCTCGCTGATAGAAGTAAGGAGCGTCAAGCACTTTGATTGCGTCGGACTCCACAACAGGAACCTCCTCCCTAATGCCTCTGTAAGCCTTCTTAAACGCCTCTAGGATATCTCCATCCAACAGATGCTCTAACTCCCTCCAGGCGGCTATCTCGTGGGGCTCAGCGGCATAACAAGCAGCAGCTCGCTCCAGAAAGTAATCTTCCTCGGGCTGATTGTCGTCCATTAGGCCGATTAAGAGTTCAGGGTATACAGGATCAGTGGCATACCCCTCGTCCTGGAGCAACTGAGCGGCATCGTCACGGTTGTCGGCCCTGTTGACACCTTCGTAGCCTCGCCAATCCTTGTACCAGCGATCAACAAGATGTCGTACGCATTCTAGTGACGAATCAAAGTCTTTGAACTCATCCTCGACGGTCATGAATTTATTTACAACCCATTCCTGAGTTTTGACCACAGTGCCAGGAGACCCCTTGATGCCGAAGTAATTGTTCTTGCCAGACAGGTGCTTACCCCAACCTGACTCCAATGCGGCCTGCGCTGCAACCAGTTCAGGAAACTTGGCCCCAGCTGCCTTGCCAAGATCGTAGAACTCTTGCCAGAAGGATTGGTTAGACATGGGCAGCTAAGGGCTGGGATAGGATGCCTATCAGATTGAGGGCAAACGCCGTGTCGGCATAATAGGTCAGTCTTGACTATTCTGCTATGGAAACCACTGTAATCATTGGTCTCGTTTTGTTCCTTGTCTCAGAGATTCTGCCCTTTACACCTCTTGCTGGTAACGGCCTGGTTGATGTGTTAATCAAGGCCCTGCGCGAAACTTTTCCCCATAAAAAGTGAACCCTTGTTTCTGCTACCGTGGACTCATCGTCGACATTGTTCGCAGGCTATGGGACCGTGGTCTCTACAAGGACAACAAATGGCTAAAGATTGTGCATGCCAACTGGTTCAGCTACTGGGTTGATTACAAGGCCTGCCTGACAATACAGGATGCGGACACTCAAATAAAAGGTCTTTTGGAAACCTCTCAAGTCGACAAGCCCATCTTCACAGAAGCAAACGAAGGTGAGACACAGCTTGGCGGCGAGATGAGACTCCGCGCACCTTGGATCGATGTTGACGATTGACGAAGCCCTGCTTGACCTGTACAAGGGAACCGTTAACGTAAAGAAAACCGCTGACGCTCTAGGGATTCCTCTCCCAGAACTTCAGCGGCTTTTTTGCGAGTTTGTTGCCAGAACCCCGATTGATGAGAACGTCTGGATGGGAGACGTAGAGGTTTCTTGGCCTTGGGCTTAAAGCAGGTTATGAGCTAAAGTGTTCAGGCTCATAACAATGAAGACTCCTGCAACAATCCAGCTACTCCAGGACTTATGCTTGATCGCAGAAGGAATCAAAAGACTTTCACCGACTAGAGTGCACAGAGCGCCGGTAACAAGCCATCCGCGTTCGAAACAGATGTACGTCATGATGAAGCTAAAATTAGCAACATGGCGCAACCTGTCTCTCCAGCAAACTTGGTAGTGCACAAAAAAGGGGCGTATGCCCCAGTATATCATTTTTTCTTTTTACCCGCAGATTTTTTCTTTTTCATGTTAGCGAGAAAGGCGGGTGGCATCTTTTTTGATGAAGACTTCTTCTTTTCAGCTTTAGATTTTCCGTAGTGTCCAGGCATCTTTTTAGTGGCTTGCGCCGTAGATAGTGGTAACGCCATAGTCTTCCTTATTTTTCAGGTAGTGGGGTCATTAATGCTAATAAAATTGTAACATAAGTCTCAGCTGCTCGCTGAAACTGATCGGGTTGGTCAGAACGGAAACCAAGAAAAGCTAGATGAGAACACATCAGGACGCCAAGCAGTCCAAGAGTCCAGGTTTGCTTGTTGGTGGTCATGTCACCATTTCGCTTTCTCTACCACTTCTCGCGGTTCGCCCAGTAGGCTGCCGACATTTTTCCCTTGGCAATGTTCCTAGCGTGCCTTGCCTTGAAGCTTGCCCGCTTCTTCTTCATTCTTGTCGATTCTCCTGCTTTGGGTTTACCAGCAGTTTTAGCCCCTTGCTCCCCAAACCTAATGGTCTTAATCTTGTCGCCTTCCTTCGCGACCACAACGTGGGACTTCTTGGGATGATTGGGAGTGCGCTTTGGCCTGTTATAGCCAGACACCCCGGCACGAGCCAGCCTAGGATCTTTCCTTGAAGGCTTCTTTTTAGCAGCCATGGTTACCTCCGAGCACGTCGCCCCGCTCCCTTAGCTTTCCGAGTATTTGCCACGGTTCCCTTGCCCTTCTTGCTGCCGGCTCTCTTCTTCGCATCCGTAGCCTTTGCCTCTGACTTGCTGAGGGACTTCCAGGCACTGTCTGGTAAATAACGAGCAGTTACCTTGCGGCCTTTGCTGTCGGTACGCTCAGCTTTCTTGCCGTCGCGAGTACGCCATTTTTGTGAAGTCCACTTGCTTAAGGAATTACTAGACTTCTTTGCCCCACTATAGCCTCCTCCAGCCTTCTTGTACTCAGCGGTTGCCCACTGTGCTGCACGAGCAGACCACTTACCAAACTTAGCCTTGGCGGCTGCAACTTTGCGACTCCAAAGCTCAGGTTTTGTCTTTTTTGCGGTGCTCATTTCTTCTTCCGAGGCTTGTAACCGGGCTTGGACTTGCGGGCAGTTCCGCCATTAGCCAGACGGGCGTTCTTGCCGTGGCCGTTGCGAGCACGGTTCTTTGAGGGATTCTCCAACTTGAACTTGCCATCCTTCGTGTGACTGACATCCGGGCCGCCCTTGCCCATGATTCCGCGAGCACGACGTTCCTTGGCCAGCTCAGCCCGATATTTTTTGCGATCAGGACGAGCATTGCGCTTTTTGTCGTAAGCGAGCTTTTTCTTGTAGGCCTCTGGGTTCGACTTATAGAAGTCTGCGGTCGACCTTTTCTTTTTCTTTTCGGTCATACCTATGCTAGCTCACAAAATAGGCTGCCAAGTTTATTCGTAACTAGATAACTTCTCGCGCAAGCTTTTCGTCTCACGAGTTTGTTCTGCTACATGATAGTCGACGCGGTCTGATACGTATTTAACGGCTCCCTTCATCTCGGCCAACGTATCAAATAGTCTATCCATGTAAAGCTCAAAGTCTTTCTTTGTAAGATATTCTTCCGCCATCTTGAGTTCCACCCGATCCACCTGATTAGCTGCTTGCCGGGCTGCAACTAAGGCATCCTCCGCCCTCTTCCAAGTAAATCCACCCCATCCGATAATGGCAGAAAAAATAACTCCCACAAGATATTCAGGCATCGAGTTGAAAAGCTTTCATATTAGTGTGCCTTTATGTAAGCAAATCTACCTGCTTTGAGTCTTTTTGTGTGCACGAGACCCAGCTTGTCAACAAAGAGTGAAGCTCGTGAATACTCTTAGGCGAGGAAGTGCAAAAAATAAACATTAAAGTGGCCATACCAAGCAAGAAATTCGTAAGAGCAAAGACGGCCAAAGCCCCACGAACTTTCATTCGCTTCTCCTTGTACGTACATATAAACTGATTTTCCCTGCCACTTAAGGTCATAGCCAAGATCCATCCTTGTTTTTCTGCCCTGGTTCATAACCAAGGCCCTTCAAGCCTGTGACTGGATCAACAATATCTCTCTCAACCTCAGTAAAGGGTCCCGCATCAACGTCGGAATCGACATTAACCCCGTCGATGTATCGAGGCCCTTCACTGTAGGTGATGTCCATTTTGTCTGTCCTTACGAATTAGTATTCCTTAGGAGACTCTAGTTTCTTCAGGCAAGGTCCTCAATTTCCTTGCAAAGTTTAAAAATTTCTGCTTTTGGTAGAGAGCTTTTTAAGTCATGGCCTTGCTCAAGAGCCCAGTCCAATAGTTCGGTCTTGGTCATCTCCTCTAGACGATCGCCAACAGATTCTTTGGTTGAATCGTCGTCAAAAGCATCTTGGCCTGCTTCTACCAAGATTTCAGGCTGTGGCTTGGGAGCAGGAGCAGGAACAGCCCTCTGCCCTTCCTCTTTGTATCCTGCGGCACGCAGTTCACGGGCATCCACTGTATAATAGGCAGGCCGGCGCTTTCCGTCTTTAACAAACCACGTAGGCAATTTATCTAGATGTGCCATAAGAAAAAGGAGGCATATAGCCCCCTAGTGTGCCGATGGCCAAAGGCAATTAGCTCAGGCCAACAATGAATACCATCTCGATGTCGCTGGACACCATGGAAGTCATAACCAACTTAGTGAAGCTTTCTTTAGCCTGAACCAGGTTCCTTGTATCAGGGAACGTGTCAGTCCTGCTGCTGTCCCGTAAACGGGTGACGCCATAAGGAGGAAGAAAGCGGTTCATACTAGGATTCCTTCCCCCATTTAAAAAGGGGCCCTTAAGACCCCTTGAAAATATTCAATTTATTGAGCTAGGATCAACGGCGAGGACCGTCAACTAGCTCGAAGAACACACCGCCGCAGACGGGGGTAGAGGTGCCGCCGAGGACGTAGATCACGTCGTTGTTAGCATCACACAGGGTACCACGGATGTGGGCGATAACCACGCCGTTGGGATCAGCGTCAGCCTGATCAAGAACCACAGTCTCGCCGCCGATGGTCACGGTAGCAGTAGCGTCGTTGGCACCGGAGGTCAGGCCAACAGCAGTCAAGCGGATGGTCTTGGCGCTAGCCAGAGTGACGCCGTGGTCGTTGAAACCACGGGTGGAAGTGGTGATTTCCAGCTGGGAGTCAAGGTTAAAAGCTTCGCGGGGAAATAGGCCGGTACTTCTTGCAGCCATTGTTAAAACTCCTAAAGATGTAGAGGTGTAGGAATGTAGAGCTCTACCGTAGCGAAGCTCTGTCCTTACTATAATACCGATTCCTGTCTAGCTCAACTGCTGCAAAGGCTTGCTCGGGGGTGTCGTGCCTGCCGCAGTAGCGCTTCTCCCCAGTACTGCCAGAGCTTTGGGGCACGCGCCACATTCCAACGTACCTGCCTTTCTGAAAGAAGACGCTGCGAAATGGAACCTTGCCCCTGACAGGCTTGTCCAATTCATTTTCTGATCGCGTTGCCCACCTCAGGTTGTCGGGACTGTTGTTGGTCTTGTCGTTATCGTTGTGAGCAACCTCCAACTCTGGACGGTCCTCGCCAGTAGCTATGCGACAGACTACGCGATTCACTCGATAGCTCTTCTTGTCAAACCTGACCACCCAGTAGCCGTGGCTTTTGTCGAGATAACCAGCAGTGTCTCCTGGTTTGGCGCGAGTACCTCGCTTGATCAGCCACTTCAAGCCGCTTGGCGTGTCAGCAATGGCGACAGCCCTAAGCAGCTCTTCGGGAATTGTGTTGTACATACCAGTGCTTAAGCTACTCCCAGACTATCAGGCATGAAAAAGGCCCCCGAAGGAGCCTTGGGAGATTTGTGATGTCGATTAGGCGTTAGCGGTGATGGTCCAGCCTTTTGCGATCAATAGATGTTGTAGTGGGCGTTGATGTGGTCTTCGATGGCGACTTGCTCACTACTCTTGTCAACTGGATAGATAATTGCTTCTGATATTTTTCCAGTCATTAGTAGCGCAGGAGGAGTGCCTCCACTAGCCCCAAAAGTAAGACCATTTCTTTTGTTTGTGCCTGTGTTTGCTGTTCTTTGGTCACCGTTCACTTTTGCAGTTGAACTCGTGGGATTAGTTGACAAGGCAATCCCTGTAAAAAGTGCTTGGGATCCAAGAGTGTAGATATTTGATAAGATAAGGTTTGAGCCACCAGCATAATACCGTAATGAATTCGCAGTATTGGTCGTCCACAGGCTTAGATTGTTGGAGGTTTCGCCATCCACCACAAATTGATTTAAACCCGTACAGCTAAATACTAAAAACAAAGAATCACTGTCCCATCCACCAAAAGGAGATGTTCTTAAAAAGTCAGAATTAAAAGACAAAGCGGGTTTTAGCCCGTCCGTAACAACTGATCCGCTGCTGACAATAGAAGGCTGGCTGGCGGCTGTCGCCTGTTGCGCATCTCTACCATTCCCGCTCTGGTCATACCACGTTCGCACAAAGCCGTCGTTGCCAGCGCCGACCCAGGCGGCAAGGTTTCCATCACTTACCTGTGTGGCAGTGAAATCTTGCTCGGCGTTATCGCTAGATCGGCGCACGCGAACAACTGGGTTGCCACGCAAAAACGTCAAATCTCGCAAGCTGTATGCAGCGGCAGCTCCGGTGAACTCATCCAGCAACCCTTTGTTTTTTTGACTGCCTGTAATAACCATACCGTTTTTCAAAAGTAGGTTTCCAGGACCTGACTTCCAAACAAGAGTCATCACTCACCTCCGGGGAAAGGACGCTCGTAAGCAGTAATCTCAGCGGGACGTTCAGCACCAAGTAACTCACGGCTTACCAGCAATGCAAGACCGTCGGCAACACGTTGGTCATCAAGGGCTACACGCTCTGCAGCGGTGAGTTCATCAAGCAGTGCTTTGATTTCATTTGCCTTAGCATTTTGTGCTTCGGCTGCATCAATCTCGGCTTGGTTTTCAGCAGTACTTGCTGCTACATAGCTAGCCACCGACATCATCTCAATGATGGCTTCATACATGGCAGTTTCTTCAGCAGTAGGGTTCTCCAGCAGTGCATAGACAGCTACTGCGTTGTCATACATCTGTTGTTCTTCGGCGGTAGGTACACCACCGATTGGTTCTGGTACTACGACTGTATCGACAGAAGCAGCAAGAACATTTGCATATTCAGTT
>Ga0208898_1000366_pt1 | contig 35360 bp, 55 predicted proteins | sample VirMetDEL_Mar_4_FD_184513 | JGI IMG/M metagenome (GOLD analysis project Ga0208898, IMG submission 184513) | Aqueous microbial communities from the Delaware River and Bay under freshwater to marine salinity gradient to study organic matter... | ecosystem: Environmental > Aquatic > Marine >... | reverse complement strand
TTGTAAAGTATATCCACCATATTTGTTATTAACCGTTTCAGTTCTTTTTTTATTTCTCGTTATTTTTTCTACTTCGGATAAGTTATTGTATTTTTCTCTAAATTTATTTTTAGTTTGTTCAGAGTTGTTATTGCATTTTGCCGAGCAAAACATTCGTGTTAAATCAATTATTGGTTTATTACAGTTTATACATACGTTGATTGATTTTTTTTCTTTTAGTAAGTACCTAACTCTATCTACCAATTTTGGGTTATGTAAATCCAAAAATTTAGTGTTATCAATTATTTCTTGTTCCATTGAATCGTCAATTACTCTCAATTTTTGAGATAATATTTTATATTCGTTATTTCTCAACACACAAAGAGTTGACTGAATTTTACTTTTTAGACACATTTTGGTTTCTTTTATAATAAATATATGAGAAACCAAAAAAAGTCATTATTCTTCATTATTTTTTTCCAACCTTTCACACTCTTTCAAGTAAAATTGATAAGCGTCTCCTGTCCATATATTGCAATCGTTTTCTAAGAGATACTCTATTGATGTGTCACCACGTAAGAACCAAATTAATTCTGTTACGATACCTTTCCAATACATTTTTTTGGTAGTTAACAATGGAAATCCTTGTTTCATATCATGACGAATCTGTCTACCAAATACAGAGATTGTACCAGTACCAGTTCTATCAGATTTCTCGGTACCTCGTTGTAAGATGTCATTTAATAATTTTAAGTAATCTTTTTCTATATTTTGTCCCATATTAAAAATTAATTTAATAAAGTTTTAACCAATTGTGAAGCCATTTTCCCATCATATTGTCCATCAAAACCTTCTTTTAATAAACCCATCACTTTTCCCATATCTTTACCACCTGAAAAACCATTATCTGTAATGATATTTGATATGAATGTTGTTATCTCTTCTTCTGTAAGTTGTTTTGGTAAATAACCATTTAATATTTCCAACTCATTTTCAGATAAAGAATTTGTTGCTTCAGCATTCTTAATCATCGATTTTATTTTACCGATAACATACATATCATCAGGTGTTTTACTTTCTTTTGTTACCTCAGTCTTTAACACACCCAAAAAATCTTTTTTCTCCATGTTTTTTTCTTTGTATGCTGTCATGAAATCAGCATTAATCATTTCAATTAAATTCATTTTTTTTTGTTTTTATATATCCATAAATTCCCTCATATCCTTATCAGGGTTTTCCTCCAAGTAAGTTCTAAACTGATATAATCTATTTAGTAAAAAGTAATTTTCCTCCATCCATTCAAATATTTCACCAGTTCTTCTTAATATTTGGTCTATTGGGTTTTCTACATAACCATCTTCATTTTGTGTCGCCATAACATCTTTTGGCGTTGATACAGAAAAAGCTGTTAGTTCTCGTTTGGCTGATTCTATAAAACCCTCCACATCTTTTATTTCTTGTTCCAATTCATATCTAGATGAAAACACTTTTCTGTTTATAAATACTTCTGTTTCAAAATAAGTTGCACTTCCCATAATTTCTAATTTTTTAATTTTTCTATTTTTTCTTCTAACCGATTTGTTGATAAATAAACCTCATTAAATTCTGGTTCATATTCTCTAATTTGTTCTATTAATTCTTTTCTATAACCATCTTTGTAAAATTTATTTTCTATGGCTGTTGTTAATCTCCACATTTCTACATCGCCTGCAATACTAATTCTTAAATCATAATCTGACCATTTAGTTTTATAATCGAGGATCATAATACCTTTTGTTAATTTTGTTTTTAAGTTATGTAATTTTTGGTTTCTAACCCTAACAATAGAATTATCTGAACCGAATAAATGTAAAAATCTCAAAACAAATCTAGGACACCATTTTGGTTTTGCCTTATAATCCATAAAAATTATTAATGGTTCCATCACCTTAAATAATTCAGATTCTTCATTCCAAGGAACTGAACCTAGGTATTTATATTTTTCACGGAAATTTTTTGGGAAAAATATTGATCTAACATCATCTAATGTTATATCTGTTGTATGTATAACTCCTTTTCGTTTTCCTTTAAATAATTTCATGACCATATAATTTTAAACAAATATAATCAACATAAATTAAAAAAACAAATGATTAATAAAAATTAGGTGTGAATCCCCTTAAATTGTAGGTCTCATCCAGCGATAAAGGAAAAAGGTTTATGGAATACCTTGGTGTGAATCCCCTTAAATTGTAGGTCTCATCCAGCCACCTCGTTATAAGTTCCTGAATTTCACCATAACTAAGACCAAAATCGTCTCGTAAAACCATCCAAATTCGGTACTGATTTATCCACACATACCCATTTTCTGAATCCTGTTTATACATAAAAAGTGGTTTTCGTTCCGAATCCACATAAAAGGTTCTGCCACCCTTGATAACCGGTTTAAGGTTATCAAAATTAGATTTTAACCATTCCATTTCAGGTTTCATCGGTTTAATCTCTGATGTCCAATCGAAATCATTAGATTCGTTTAATGGTTCATCACCATAAGCCATATGATAAAATTCTTCTAACGAAATCATTTGGTACTTACCACCAAAAGTTGGGTCTGTTGTTTTTCTTGGTGACCAATCTAAAGCATACCCTTCTGGGACTTCATCATTCGGTTCAAAATATACATAACCTACGGTATTATATTCAACCCCTATTTCAACATCATAATCCATGTTATAAGCAAAATCCCATATATCATCAATAGTTTCTCGTAATTTAACACCACTCAAACTTCTGACATCTAAAACATAATATTTTTCCTTATCCCATTCAGTTTCAGGTTGAATGTCTTTAATCCAATCAAAATCTTCATTTAACTCATTGATGAATTCAATAAACCCATCTTTTAATCTAGATTCCAATCTATTTAAACTATCCACATATTCAACGTCTTGGTTGTCATATGGTGAAAACCATGTTAATAAAACCTTATCATTTACAATATTTTTTATGGTGTATTTTATGGGTTCTACATCATCTGTATCAATAAATTCATCACCAACATAAAATCCCCTGTTATCTAACGATTCTACATCCTTTGTCCAATCAAAATCGTTAGATTCATTCAGACTTGTATTCTTTAATCTTGAAGTACCATCTTTATATTCATAAATAAATAAATCATTGGGTTGTACTGAACTGATAATATTGTTTATGTTATTTGAAATATATGAATCACCTTTAACCTTTTTGAAACCTTTGTATTTTATATCATAATTACTATAAGAAACAAAAGCATAAACACCACTAGTTTCGTCTATTTTATTACCACCAGATGACCACCTAAACCCAACATCAAATAATTTTTGTTGAACCTCTTCAGAATCTTTTTGGTTTATTTCCATAATCCACGCTGTTCCTGGTATTGGTAATTCCTCAATATCTTTAATCCAATCAAAATCGTTAGATTCGTTCATATCACCATCAGAATCAGATGAACCACCAGCATCACCCTGTTCCCAATAACTAGGGGAACCATTTTCATAATTTTTCCAATAAGGGTCTGGTGAAAAATTACCATCCGAACCATAAGATTCGTCATTATCAGTCCAATTCAAAGATTCTTCCAATTCTAAATCACTGATAAGGCCACGCCTCTGAACATCATCGTCCTGATTTTTAGAAAACTTCGATTTAATTTTTTTAGACATTAAAGAAATCATTTTCTCAAAATAGATATATTCTGGTGATTTCTCAGTTATTTTATATTTATTATTGAAGTTATTTATGTAATTAACCGCTGACACCAATTGTTGTTTATTTCTAACAGAAAATAAAACACCCTTACATCTCTCAAAATCATTTTCTTTGTATATGTTTTGGTTTTTTGGCATAACAAGATTAATTATATTAGTAAATATCTATAACCCTATAAAGTTATGTGATTTTATTGAAAATTTTTGGTCTGTGTTAGTATCAGGTTCTACGTCTGTAAAATCTACCATAAGTCTTTCATTAAGTAGTTCTACGAATCTATCCATTAAACGTCCTTCCAAACCAACAAGTCTCACCCAATCAGGGTTTACTTCAATAAATGCTGGATATTCTGTTAGCCTTTTAACTAATCTATATTCTTTTAAGTATTTTTTTGGTTCCATATGTTAAATATAAAGATAATATATTAACTATTCAATAACAGAACCATCAAAATCCAAATAAGTTTTTTTACCACTTTTGTTAATAATAACAATACCACCATTTGTTGTTGGTGCAGCAAAATAATTTATTCTAGAATAATAAGAATTTTTCATTGCCGAATATAAAGCATTTTCCTTACTTTTAACTTGTATTGTATATGTTTTACCATTATATTCCATAATTAAATCAATACCGAATAACATATCAATAAAATCACCATTACTACCTTGATATAATTTAGTCATACCGAATTTTTCCAATACTTCTAATACTTTGTTTTCGGCATCATCACCTAAATAAGTAAAATATTTTGTGTTTCTAACAAATTCTTTTAATTCATCTGCTTTGAAGTATTTCTCTACCAACCTTTTCATACTAGGTTTTATAGATAATAAATAAGTTTTTAATCCATCAATATTTTTTGAATTTAATTCAGATACTTTTCCACCCTTAACAAATAGTTGTGTGATTAATTCAGCCAAATCACTATAATTTGTGTTTAATTTATTAACATAATGGTATTCACCTTTTTCATCTCTAACAATTCCAGCATTCATTAACCTTGTGTGTGTATATCTACCATCAACAAATTTAATATCAGGGTATTGTCCTGTGTTGTATAATAATTCTAATGGTTCCTGATATTCGTCATTAATATCTTTAACCTCTTTTATTGTGTTCAACAAACCTTCTATAATGTTTTTTAACCCCAAATCATAAACTAAAAACGTTTTTAATGTATCAATTTTTAGACATAATTCTTTATCCTCACCACTAAAATGTGAACATCTGTTGTATTTTGGTTCAACGCCTTTTGTCCACCCAAAATCATTAATTTCTTCCTTTATAATTTTTTTAATTATGTTTTTCATTCTATCAAAAATCTAATTTTTCGTTATATATAAATTCGCCTAGTTCATCTATTGGTATACTAGCTTTATTGTTGTTATAAGCCAATATAACTTTTTCACCAGAATAATCTATTTCCAATATCTCGTATTTAATCCCACGTTTTTCCAAAACCAATTCAATATTAAACCCAATTTTTGATATTTCTTTTAGTATATCCAATTCACCATCATCATATAGTGTTTCAAAGTTATCATAAAAATATTCAAAATATCCAGCAACATTTTCTTCATAACCACTAACATCATAATCATCATACCATACTTCAGTCCAACAAACATCTGAAATAGGTTTTAATGAATTATATATTGTTGTTGTTAGGTCGTCGTTTATTTGGTTCATTCTATATGTTATTGTAACCAAAGATCTATTACTATTTAGGTAATCCAAATATTCAAATCCACATTCATTCAATTTTTCTTCATACAACCTACCCAAAGATACCCATCTATTATGATTGATGTGGTAAGATACATCACTCAATAAATCAGTAACAAATCTATCCCAATCATGCCAATCCGTTATCGGTAACATTTGTAAAAAACTATTTAATTCCGAACAATCTCTCACATAATCTTCTATGTTAAAGTTCTTGAACCCTAGATTATTCTTGATCATTTCGGTTAATTGTTGTTTTTCTTCATCATGTAAATAACTAATAACATAACGTTCATCATAACTATCATATTCACTATCGATATCATATGGTTCATAATCAGGTCCATATTGTAAAAATGGTTCCAAATAAAACTCACAATATTCATTATAACCCATAAAACCCTTAATAAAATGATTTTTAGATAAATTAACCACCACTTTATTATCGAACATATTGATTTTATAATCGGGATCATCCTCAAAAACTAAATCGTCTGATTGAAATTCGTCACCCAAAGGTAGTGGTGCCACATCTTTAGTCCAATCAAAATCGTTTATTTCTTCCCTAATTATTTGTTTTATTGATTTCATATAATATAAATATCATCAAAATAACAATTCAACCAATTCACCAGTACATAAAGGACATGAATATTTTTTATCAAATCTTTTATCATGAACCATCTCCGAACCACCACAACAATCATATGTGTTTGTTTCACCCTTTTTAGGTCTTTGTTCTTGTTTATAATTACAAATAAGATTTTTATCGATTATATAAGCATACCTATGTTTTCTAGTCCTAGGAATCCAAACACCTTGTTTTTCTTTTGTTGTACCTCTGGGGTTAACCTTACCACCATCAGTAAATGAAAAGAAATCAGATTTTTTATCGGTCAACCCATAATAGGTAAAATTACACACTTGGTAGATACTTCCAATATGTCTACTATCATCAGCTAAAGTTATAACAGCCCTTACCCATTCTTTTTTTAATAACCTAATAGAACCACTTAATAAAAAAGAGGTTGCGTTGGTTCCATTTAATTCAGGTAAAACACATAATCTAGATAATTCTAGTACACTTTGGTCTGTATTTGGCAAACCAAACCAACCTTTTAGAGCAACATTACCCTGTGGATTAGAAAAAGTTGCCACACCCAAAATATTATCAGAATCTTTATGGTATAAAGCATAGGCAAATTTAGAGAAAAACTTTGCATCACCCAAATAGTGATGAACCCTTATAAACTCATAAGCAGTTTTTTTATCAACCAACTTTAATATATAATCATTTTTCTTAAACTTTTCCATTATTTTTTATGTGCATTAACATTTTTTTCATTCACCTCAACAACAGACAAATCCATTTCAGGTTTACCATCCAATAAAACATATAACCCCTTACCTTTTTGTTCCTTCCATTGTAGGTTATCTTCTTTTGGGTATTCCAAATCCCATTCAACAGTGCTACCTGTTTTTAATATTTTTTTAGCTTCCTTATTTAGTGGGAATATGTATCTATATTGTTTGCCTCTGATTCGTCTAATGCCTTTTAATTTCATAAAATCAGGGGTCATCCAAAATAACTTTTCCTTACCCAAAAATTCAGCATTTTCTTTTAATAAAGCCTTTGAACTTCGTGGATGGATTTTCTCACCTGTTGGGGATATATAAATATCGGTCCATATAAAACCACCATATTTAAAGTTTGATGCTTGATAAACATAACCAACTTTTCCAACAATTCCGTCAGCCCATGTATATAAAAACTTCTTTTCAGGTAAATTCTTTTTTATCCACCTAATAACTGCTGATAACATTTGTGATTCAGAGTTTCTTGGCATTTTATCGTCCATACACATCTTCCCGATTTCATAATAATCTTCAGATTTTAATTCAGGGAATAACTTTTTTATAGTTTGTAAAGGTTGTGTTCCCCAACCCAAAGTTAAGACACCAACCAATTCTTCCTCATTAAAAACACCCAACCAATGTTTGGTTAACCTAGGTAAAACCTTAGAATAATGGCGTTCCTGAATAAAATCTATTGCAACAGGTTTATCGATTTCTTTTATCTCAAAATAATATTTCATAATTAAAATATAACGATCATTTTTTTACTATTAAAGTCTTAATCCTTCAATCGTTCACCAGTTTCTTCAACAATAAATTGTGATAATTGGTTGGTACCACTATTACCTTTTGAACCATTCACATGTTTAACTATTCCGTTATTATATAACTTATTTGGTGTGTTAAATGCTTCACCATTAAAGTGCAATAACCCATTATTATCCAAAACAACTTCATAGTCAACACCTTTGTATCTTCTAATTAATTTTGTTGTTTTACCAAACTTTTTAGCTAATTCAACTAATCTTGTATCTTCTGATTCTAAAATAACTGCCTTTTCTTCTTTAATATCAAAAAATTCACCACCATAAATGTTCATGAAATTAATAAATTCACTTGTTAATGTGTCTTCATCATCCCTAAACCATTCACCATGAACTCTACGACTATCTAGGATTGCATGCAACATCTTTTCAACCTTATTCATGTCATCCACTTTGTATGCGGCAATAATCCTATAACCTATAGGACTTTTTGTTCTATTTAACTGATTTTCTCTTGATATGGGGTTAATAGATAACCCTATTTTCTTATCCGTTATAAATATTTCTCTACCCAAAACGTCATAATGTTCCCCCAAATAAATGTATCCTTCCATGTTATTAATTTATTATGTTATTACTGCCAAGATAAAGCCTTAACAACTTCTTCTTGTAAATAACCTATTTGTTCACCTTGCCCCAAATAAACAACTTCTTGACCATCTATATTAACCCCCACAATATCATCTATTGAATATTCTAGTGGCCAATTTGGTTGAAATGCGAATCTAACTTCTGTTTCTGGGTCTAACGCATCTAACCTGTTTAATATATCTCTAACTGTCATTTTTATATGTTTTAATGTTATTAAACAAATATAGTTATTTAGTTTTCTTTGGCAATAAAAAATTAAATGTTTTTAACTTTTTTGTTGGTTCGATGGACACCCATAAAACCCAACCATCCGTTGATTTTACAACATATTTTTTACCTGTTTGTAATTGTATAACGTTTAGATCTCCAAACCTATGGTTGGCAAATCTATATATTTCATAGATTGTCTTACCACGAGGTTTTTTGATTTTATCACCAATCTTAAAATTCACCTTTAATGAGTTTTATTAACACTACTAATAGTACCAACCCTATTACTATTGTTGCAGGTATCCATAAGGGTGATGTTACCCACCACCAGGACCAGTTAGCCACACTTCCGATTCCTGCCAACTTCATTACCAAAAATATTAAGAATAATAAAGTCCCTAAACCCATCCCTCCTGTTGTTTTGTTATTGTCTGTCATTTTTATTTATTTATTAAATTCGTTATTCATAACCTTTAATTTTTCATTCAAAACTTTTTTTGAATCACTATATTTAGTTATTGTTTCTAATATGAAATTATGGAAATCACGTTTTACCCACTTATTTACTAAATGTGGGCTTTGTGTTGATACTCTCCAAAATACCTCTTTAAATTTAATCGACTTTGGGAACCAATTGGGTATATATTTTCGTTGAGTGTATAAACCACAAACCAATATATCGTCACTGATTCCACCCATGTAAAATCGTGGGTAAACTTTGTTTCCTGAATAATCTCTATATTCTTCCATATTATCTTTTTCATTAACCATATAACAAATATAGTTATTTTATTTTAATTAACAAAAAAAAAAGGTGAAACATTTAAGTCTCACCCCATTTTTTTTTAATTTTTTATCGATTTCTCATAAGGGAAAAAGATTAGAAAGCCTATATGACCCAATATTGATATAATCGACATAAATGGTTCGTGTTGGAATAACAATCTATGTACCAAAATGAATATTAAATTCATTAACACGAAACCTAAAACTATTAATATATTTTTTCTCATAAATTATTGATTTAATATGACAGGTGTTTTGCCATCTGTAATTACTACTCTATTACTACTATATCTAACAGCGTTAATCCATTTCTCAGCTAAGATTTCTTTTGTTAAACCTCTAGATTTGATTTCATTGGTTTGTTGTTCGATTCTAGCTTTTTCTAACTCCATTTTAGCCACCTTAACCTCATTCTCAATTTGATTAGCCTTTTGGATAGCATTGTTTCTATCTTCGATTGCTTTTGCCATTGATGCTGGTGGTTTAAGACCTGATGTTAAATTTTGTAGATTCATGAATTTTTCTTCAAAATCTTTCTTTAATTTAGATTCAACAACCTTTTCATAGTTATTTAGATTATTCATTAATGAATCTGTTGTGTAATTTCTTGCTTCTTCACGATATGCATTAACCACTAATTTATTTAAGATACTCTGTTCTAGTTGTTCAAACATAACCTCAGGTTCATTTACACCTAAATGTTTATAATTAAACACGATATCAACACCTTTACCTCTCATTGGAGAATATTGATAAGATGGGTCGATAGTGAATTGTCCAGCATCTTTTGCGTTAATAGTAATCATATCAGGGTCACCTCCTGTTTCAAACATTGGGACTTGATACAATTTAACACCAGGGAAGATTGTCCATTGACGTCCTTTTACTGATTTAAAATCAGATTCTCCATTTCGTCCATAATTCTCCATTAGGACACCTTCATAATTTGGTTCGACACTTGAACACGAACTCATTGAGATTGTTAATACAATCAAACTTAAAAATAAAACTACTTTTTTCATATCATATAACTTGTTTTTAATTTTGTCTACTCTTTAAAGGATTTTCGACATAACTCCTATTTTGATATCACAAATATGAGGATTAATTTTTGTTTAGACAATAAAAAAAGGGGAAAACTTTTCAGTAACCCCCTTTTAATATATTAGGATAACAGAATGGTTTTTTTAAACACCACAAGTTTTTGAATAAATTTGCTGAATCCATTCTTCATTATCCTTAATAAGTTTGTGATAACAGGGTCGTTTGAGTCCTTTATGTACCTTGAGTGGTCCCTCGTTTTCACGTTTACACCCTTATGAAATACATGGGTTACTCTAGCCCTTCGATCTTAAACTAATTGATTTTTTATAAAAAGTTTGCCGAAATTACCCCTCAATATCACAATATTTTCAAAGAACAAATAACTTAATCCGAGTATCTTTCATCACCTATAAGTTTAAGTTATCTAATTTTTTTTTTAATAGTTTATACAACAAATATACTAACGATTTTTTAATAAGTCAAGATATTAAATAGTTATTTTAGAATATCTTTCGTTACTAATAGTTTCCATCATAATGTTAAATGGTGTTAAAGAATCAGGGTTCGATAAAACCGATTTTAATATAGATGGCGAAAACCCGGAAATCATTGCCACCCCATTTTCATCAAATCTAACAGGGAAGTTAGAACCACTTGCGTGTAAATTCCAGAAAATAATCCCAGGTCGTTCATAACCAGCTTCAGAATACATATCATCAATCATTTTTAATGCTGTTGTATCAACATCATCAACACCATGATTAAATTCCATATCCGATAAGATTAATATCTTTGTTGGCATCCCCTCCTGAGGAACATTAAACTTTGTAGCTTGGTTTAATAAGGTCTTAAACGCTAACTCCAAATCTGTGGACATACCCCAATCAGCTGAACGTAATTGTCTAAACCTTTGTTCCAAACCACCTTTTAGGACTTGGATTTGTGGGTTTGAACTGAATGTCATGAAAGCATCCTTGAAATCACCCTCATTTCTTTCAGATATATACATACCCAAAGATATTGCCACATCCATACAAGTTAAGTTAGGGTTTCCACCAAACGAACAACCCATAGAACCTGATACATCCACCAAAGGTAAAATTAATTCAGTTGACCCTTCCATAAAGTTTGGTAAGTTTGTCCATAATTCGTTTGCCAAACTACCACCATCAGATTTTAATGTTTTAATAACATCGTAAGGGTAGATTGCTCCAACATTAACCTTTGTTTCACCCTTTTTTAGGGATTCCAAATAATCATAATATCTATCACCATCATTCGTACTGAAAGCGTGATTATATCTTGATATGGCTAACGATGGTACCTTTGAATAATCGATTTTATCCCATTGATTGGAACACATCTTTTGTTCAACACTATTAGACAATTTAACCAATAACTGACGTAATCCTTTTGCGTTCAATTTCATTGATTTCGTTAATTTGTTGAAAACAACACCTTTTCTTGGCAACCATTTTGCTACCAACGAATTAACATGACCATCAAATAAAGATGTTTTTAATAACTCAATAACATCTGATTCAACAGGTGTTCCCATTAATGAAAACAAATCGTCCCATCTACCAAACTCAGGAATTAATGTTAGGTTTTTTCTAACCAAATCAGGGTTTTCACTACCTAAATGTTTAATAATATCCTTAAATATTTGTCTTTCACCAGCACCACCTCTAATATCTCTAACCCAAAAAAGGATTTTTGTTGCTGTTAATGTATCCTCACTATAAGCCTTAACAAATAAGTTTAGTACCTTATGTTTTTTAGAACCACGCATTGCCCCAATAGAAAAGAACAAATTAACACATTCATTTAGTGATGATGAATTTGTTACCATTCCGTTATATGTTCTTGTGTTTTCCATTTGTAAAGATTCTAATAAGTTAGACATAATATAGTGTTTTTTAATTGTTAGACAAATATAGATAGTTTATTTTATTTAATCAAGTTTTTTAGATAAAAAAACCCACTAAAAAGTGGGTTTTTAATTGGTTAGTTAATTATTTGTGGTTAGGCAACCTCAACAATTTCTAAGTCGAAAAATAATTTTCTACCAGCTAAAGGGTGGTTAGCATCAATTTTAGCTGTTTCCTCGTTAATATCTGTTACAACAACTGTAATTGGTCCTTGTTCAGTTTCAGCCTGTAACATTTGTCCTACCTCAACGTTTTCAGGTAAGTTATTTTTAGGGATTTCGTTAATTAAATCATCTCTTCTTTCACCATAAGCTTCTCCAACAGATAATTCAATAGTTTTTTTATCACCAGTTTTCATACCTAAAACCCCATTTTCAAAACCTGGGATTAACATACCTTCGCCAACAGTAAACTCTAAAGGTTCTTTATTAACAGATGTATCAAATACATTGTTATCTTCTAATTTACCTGTGTAGTGAACTTTTACTTTACTTCCTTTTTCAATCATTTTATGTGTTTTTTTTAATTATTATACAAACAATAATAGTGTACTTTATTTAATATGTCAAGTTAATTATGAGTTTTTTTATTAATATGCATCTTTAACCAAATTAAACGATTCTTTTAGTTCTGTTAGTTTTTGTATTTGATTATCGTTTAACTCTTTTGGTAGTATTGGTTTTAATTCTAAATATAGGTCACCAACTAACCTTGTTGAATTGTCCTGTATACCTTTACCTTTTACCCTAAAAACTTTATTCATATCGGTTAATTTAGGTATTTTTATTTTTAATTTACCACCTAAGGTATCTATTTCTTTTTCTGTACCTAGAATAATATCTATAACAGGTACTTCTACACTTTTCCTTAAATTTAAACCTTCTATTTTATATATTGGGTGTTGTTTAACTTTAATGATAAATAAAACATCTCCCCTTTGTTGGCCTTTAATATTATCCCCAATACCTGGGTAAGTATATAAACTACCATCTGTTGTACCTTTTGGTATGTTTAAATTAATACTTGTTTGTTTTTGTTCAAAACCTCTTCCTGAACAAGTATAACAAACCCTTTTAAATAATTTACCACTACCATGACAATTATTACACATAAAGGCAAATGGTCCTTGTTGGATATGTCCATGACCTCCACATTGATTACAAGTTGTTGGTTCAAACCCCCCATCACCGTCACATTTAACACAACTTTCTTTAATGGTATAATTTATCGTTTTTTCAACACCATTATATATTTCCTCCAAACTTAAACTGATTGGCATTTTAATTGGATTTGGTTTATATACTTGTTGATTAAAGGGGTTACCACCAAAAGGGTTTTGGTTTTTAGGTTTTTGTTTACCAGTTAAAATCTCATATGCTTCAGCTATTTTTTTGAATTTGTTTTCAGCCTCCTTATTGTTGGGATTTAAATCTGGGTGATGTTGTTTGGATAACTTCCTATACGCCTTTTTAATTTCTTCTTGTGTTGCATTGGTTTTTAAACCTAATATGTCATAATATTCCTTCATGATTATAACTATAATAATATGGACATTTTTTGTAAATATAACTATAATTTAAAATACTATGTTTGAGATAATTTTAACCGAAAACGATAAAAAAATTAAAACCCTATACACTTATAGTAGGGAATACGATGCATTATATAGATTCACTAGTTTAGTTAGTAAAAAAATTTATTTCCCAAAAAAACAGGTTTATAAAGAAAAAAAACTAACAGAAGTTCACTACAATATTTTATTATTAAAAAAACGTGGAGAAGGTGATAAAGGTATTGTGGTAAGAGACAAATATGGTAAATTACTCGAATCTTTTATGGAAAACCCTGAATGGATTGTTTTAAGTAAGTCAGAATATAATTTGGAAGAACAATTTTTTGTTACAGGTGCGAATAGAAAACTGAACGCAAAAGAAATTATAAAATATGTACTATTACCAAAAATAGGGAATAAAAACCCAAAACAAGTTTTGATTTTAAACAATAAAATAATTGTTGAGGGTATCACCTTAAACCTAATTACTTGTAAAGATGTTGATGAAGCAGTTAGGTTATACAACTATTTTAGGGTATATTGTTTTGATAAGAAAACACAAAACATAATATTCTTCGGGTCAATACCAAAAGAAAATAGAAGTGTGTGGTATAAAAAAATAAATAAATTAACAGGTATTAGTTATAATAGATTATATAGAAAATCTAGTCGTTAAACCAATATATTTTTTAAAAACGTCATTCTGTGGTGTGGTGTTGGTCCATGTTCCTTTATTGATTGGATATGATCTTTAGACCCATAACCCTTATTAGATTCCCATTTGTATTTTGGGTGTTCTTTATGTAGGTTTTTCATGTATTCATCACGGGTTACCTTTGCTAAAATAGAAGCTGCCGCAATAGAATAATAGGTATTATCACCTTTTATAACACAAGTATGGTCTATATCTTTATAACCATTAAAATAATTACCATCAACTAATATATGTTCAGGTGTTGTTTTTAAATTACTTAAAGATTTATGCATACCAAACATTGTTGCTTGCAATATATTCATATCGTCAACAAAATCGGGTCCAACAAAATCTACTGAATAATCTATTGCTGATTCTATAATGATATCATAAGCCTGTTTTCTTTTCTTCTCAGATAGTTTTTTTGAATCTTTAATTAATTCGTTATCAAAATCTTTCGGTAGGATTACTGCCGCTGTAACAACAGGTCCTGCTAAAACTCCACGACCCACTTCATCAACCCCTGCTACATAGTTTAAATGACTTAATTTTTCGGGTATATTAATTAGTTTCGTCATTTGTAAAATTTAATGTAACATCATATATATCTATTTCAAAAGGTTGTTTTAAAATATCATCATTTATGTTTTGGTTTTTTTCTAGTAAAACTTGTCTATGTAATTGTATATGGTTATCAACACCCAAATCAAACGTAATACTTTTAGGTAAAATAAATTTACCATTTTTAACTTCATCCATCTCAATCAAAGATGATATAAAATGTATATATTCTTTTAGATTAACCATTTGAAAACATTTTTTTAATTTTTTGCCAAAAAGTAAGTTTTTTCACAATTTTATTTGGTTCGTTCATCATACATTCTCCCAAACCAGATTTTATTTCCTCAATAAATTTATTTTTTTTCATCTCAGTAACCATTTGGTCCTGTATCATCTTTCTTTTCTCTTGTTCAATTTCCCAATCTTCTCTTGAACTCATTTAATAAACTTTTTAATTATATTATTTGTTTCTTTAACCAATTGTAAGTGTTTTTTTATTAAATGGAAAGTTTCTGGCCATCTTTTATGTATAGGTTTGGGTAGGTTTGTTTCGTTATACCATCCATAACCATCTAACTCATCAACCTGTAGTTTGGGTGTAAACTCATTGTCTATATAACCAATAAAAAGATGAAAAATTTTAGAATCTTTTAGTATACCCACCTTTTTTATGTCTTTAATTAATTCAGGGTTTAAACCAATCTCTTCTTTTATTTCTCTTTTGATGGTATCTAATGGTTTTTCGTTTGGTTTGTCCATCTTACCACTTAATACAGACCAAACAATGGGATTGTTAATTCTATGTAACAATAAAAAATTGTTTGTATCCTTAGAAAAAATTAATATACCAACCGACTCTTTCATTTTAAAATAATCTTTCTTATTATTATAAATATTAAACAAAAGTATATGGAGTTATTAATTTTTATTTTATTAAGTTATGGAATATCAAATATTGTTGTATTTGGTTCCATATTTAATGGTTTAAGGGATTTTTTGGATAGGGTGAATCCTAGTTTTTTTGGGACTTTGTTTAGTTGTATGATCTGTTTTCCTGCATGGGTGGGATTTGTGTTATCAACAACATTCCAATTATTGGGTTATCCTGAATTTTCACCATTAGCTAATTATGGTATGGATAATATTTATTTATCCGTATTTTTAGATGGTTGTTTAGCTTCAGGAACAACGTGGTTAATTCATACAATCCAAGAAAAGTTAGAAAATTAAAAAAGGGACTTATGTCCCTTTTTTTATAATAAATTATTTAAACTTTTATGTTCCAATTCTTCTTTAAAAGTTCTTATTGTAACTTCGTTTATTCTATATTCTTCAATAATACCCATATCTATATACCTAGTTAACCATTCATTGATTTTTTCTTCAGCTTTATCTAAGTCCAAAGAAGATATTCTATTAGAACATTGTATGGTTTTATTATTAACGTCAGTTATTTCACCCAAAATTTGGTTTAATTCATCATAACTTTTGTTATTGTCTTTGATATCGTTATAAGTATTGTTTGTTAATTTAACAGAATAATCAAAATTATAAAATGTTAAATTATTTAAAGCCTCAACCCTTTTATTTAAGTTTGTTGTTTTATGAAAGTTCTTCGGCAACCCCATTCTCTTTTTCTTTAACCTTATTGTTATTGGTTTCTTCTGTTTTCTTATTAGTTTTGGTTAGTTTAAGTGAAGCATCTTCAGTGGTAAATTTAAGTTTGTTTAATTCATCTAAACTTTTAACCTCAAAAACTCTTTTAAGTTCCTCAACTTTAGCCTTTAATAAGTTTTCTTTTTCTTCTATTTCTATATTGTAGTTAATGACATTTTCTTCAACATAATCAATAATCTCATCAAATGTTTTTGTTTCAGAATAAAACATAGATATTAAAACATTATTTTTTTCTTTAGATTCGTTTGATTGTACGTCAATATCATCACTTGTTTGTATAGACCATGTTTTTTTAAGATTAAATTCAACTATTTTATAGTTTTCTGTTACTTTAATCCCTCTAAAATATGGTTTTAGTTGATTAATTCTTTCTTGTATCATATTCATATTCCTATACCAGTAAAAAACGTTGTAATTATGTAAGCTAAAGAAAGTCCTAGTAAAAACCTTTCCTTAGTAGAAATAGTGTATTTACTAGGAACATCTTCCCTTAGATTGTTTATCACATTCCATATATGTTTTAAACCATTTAACAAACACAATATGAACGTGATTAATAAAACTTTATTTATTAGAGATTCAATCATTAAGCAGTCATTTCTTTTTTAGTGTTGCTAATTTCATCTCTTGTCTCTTTAGCTAAATTACGAATTTCTTGTAACGCTTTTCTAGCTCTTGTTGCTGCAGTTTTATTACCTTTCTCCATAAATTTAGTGTAATCTTCTTTAAAAGACTCTAATAAATTTTCAAATTCAGTTAATTTTTCCATTTTTAATTATTTTTTATTTGTTATTATTATTTCCTTCTTCAGGAATTATTACGTTTTTATTGATAAAATCACTCCAAAAACTTAATTTTAAAGAATATTCTTTAAGTTTGTCTAATTCTTGTAATATCTTATCTTTTCTATCCTCTGGGGATAAATTTTTATCCATTAAATAATGTTCCATGTTAGTTTCAGCTAACAACTTTTCATTAATTAAATGACTTTCAATAATTTGTAAAGTTTTTAAATTCATAAAACAATTTTAATTAAAGGTATGTAATAACCTTTAAAATTAAATACTATCTAACATCAAAACTTTTATTAAAAATTTTGTATAATTCGACCAATGTCTCATATTCAGACATTGTTTTGGTTTTATTAAAGTCCAACAACTCCTCCCAAAATAAACTTATTTTATTAACCCTTTCTTCATCTTTGTCGTCTTCATAAAAAGATTCTTGGTAAAAGGTTAAAAAGTATTCTTTTAATTGATCTTTATCTATAAAATATATTCCTTCTTTTTTAAACGCATCTATAACTTGTTTCCAACACCAATCAAAGTGTTTTTCCTTATCTTTACCTTTTGTGATATCATCACCTAAATAAGTTTTAACTACTAATTCATTTAAGGAATAAACAAAATCTAATAAAAGAGTTAATTTTTCTCTTTTGATATTGTTTATTCTGTGTAGTAAAAACATGTCATCCTTTTTCATGTTTTTTGAAATATATTCTATAAAATTTATAACTTTCATCATCTTTCTAATCTTATCCATAAAACAATTGTAATAAAAAAGATAACAAAATATATGTTATTATTATTTTTTTAACCACTTATAATATTTCTTGGTTAATTCCGTTCTATGTTCCAACCCATTATAACCACCATTAATTCTTCTGGTTAATTGTTTAATTGTTTCATCTGTAACACCTTTATCACAAATCGACCATAACTTATTCTTATCAAAGAAAAATAATGCCGATTCAAAAGCATACTCATCAGAAACCAAATCAGGGTTATCTAATATCTCAGGTTTCTCCAAATATTCTGAAAAAGCCTTATAATTATTCTTACCTGTTAATTGAAGTGCTCCTCTACCTCTATATTTCCAACCATCACCAGATTCCTCATCACCATTACCCATTCTATTACCATATACTCTGTTAGCAATCTTTTCAGGTTGTCTAGCATAAGACTCTTCCATATTACCAGGGAAATATTTACCAAAAATTGATTGTAGTCCTTTTACTGAATAATTTAAGTTTTCTGTAAATAACTTATATTCACCAGTCTCATGTGCTGTCTGTGCAAAGAAATGAGCAGCTCTCTCAGGTGACATTTTGAAAAACTCCATAGCCTTTCTTAATGTGTTTGGCCCGAAAGCTCCGTCAGGTGTTGAACCAATTTTTTCTTGTAGTTTTTTTACACTCATTTTATTTTGTTTTTATTTATAAATATGCTAGCAAAAAAATAAGGTCTCAATGGACCTTATTTTTTTATAATTTATTATAAATTATTTTTTTCTAACATTATTCATCATTTTATAGAAAACATCATCATTCCCCTCTTTAATGGTTTTCTTTGTTGTGTTAGAAGATTTAAAACCCCATAAATGTTTCATCTTTTCGATGTTTTCATTAACAAGGTTATTGTTTTTTTCATGTGTAATAATTGCTTCACCATTTGAATCACCTTCCCATATTAATCTATATTCGTTTTCACCATCTGTAACAGCAAATATAGTTTCGTTAACTTTAATTCTTGAAGGTAGTTTATCAACCAATTTAATAACTTGTTCGTTGTTTTTAATTGTTCCTTTAACCTTGAAGATATTTTCTTCTAACACATCCATATAAGTTTTTGTTACATCAGATTCACTAGTTATTCTGACTTTTGGTGTTTGGTGGTATTCGTCAGGTTTTTCATATTTATGTTTTAAATATTTTTCACCATAACCTTTTAACTTTTTATATGTTAAGTCATCACCATTCATATCTTCCATTCTTTGTTTGAACTTATCGTGAACAGGTGTTCCTTCATTATCATATTTTAATGCTAACATACCAGGTCCTAAAGCTTCTGTATCGTAAACTTCCATATCTTCCAATTGGTCGTCTTCTCTATTAACCTTTGGCGCTTCAAAAGATTCACCAATTTGTGATGGTTCTGATTCAGATGTTTCTTGAAATTTCTTCATTTTAGATTCAACCTCTTTATAATAATCTTCAGCATCTTTAGCGTCTTCTTTATGAACTTTATTTAATTTTGGTTGTGCTGATGGTTCACCCAAATTAACCAAACCAGTTTCTTTATCTTGAACTGATGTCATACCTTCGAATTGTTTCTTTTCAGCATCAGATAAGTTATCACTTTTTTCTTTAACACCGAAAGCAACTTCCATATGTTCAAAACCTTTTGTTTCCAACAATTGGTCTAAACCTTTTTTTATTAATTTTTTAATGTTTTTTGACATAATTATTCTTTTTTATATATAAATATCTATTATTTTAGTTAATAAGCTAAATCATCAAATAAATCACACTTTTCTGTATAGGTTAAACCACTTAATTCTGATTCAAAATCATCTATAAATTCTTGTTTCATTTTAGAATAAAATTCATCTAACTCCAATTCATCCATAGTTTCAGATGGTTTGTTATACGAAAAATTAAACCAATATTTCATTTTTTGTGTTGGTAATTGTTTATTACTTTCTAATATTCTTTTAATAATATCTTGTTCGGATATACCTGTTAACCTAGACACCTCTTTAATATTCTCAAAAGTTGTATCACTTAACTCTAATGGGTCATCAATGGCTCCTTGACTACAATGTTCGTTATTATTGTACTTGGAGCACTTATCTTTTATCTTAACAAACTTACCACCTTTTACAAACTTAATGTCGTTTATCTCATTCAAAATGTCCGATTTGCTAACCTTTTGAATGATTTGTCCTCCCTTCCATATAGGTTTTTTAGATGGTTTGTGGTCACCTTTTCTTGCGAAGGCAATAGGTCCAACAGGTGGTCCATTTACACCCCAAACAGAAGAAAATGTTGTTGTTTCCTCAATATCATCCTTCTCTTCTTTTTTATTTTTTTTGGTTTTACCTTCTTTAATTTGTTTTTTTAATTTGGTTTCTTTTTTAGATATTTCTTGATTTTGTATTTTTTCCCACTCTTTAGATACATCCATATTTTTATCATCCCATGTAGATTTCATTTTAGTTATCAAATCAACAATTTCACCACCAGTAAATATAGGTGTATCATTCCATTTCCAACCATCTTTATTTTTATCAGCCCAAGCAGTGTTATCTTGGTTTTCAAAATCTTTATTATAAGTGGTCACAACTTCATTAACCAAATCACCAACCTTAATAGTTTTAGATTCGTTTTTCTTTTTTTCACCGAATAGTGGTGCTGAGTATGCTCCAGCTGAACCAGCCATCGTTGTTTCTTCCAAATCTTTTTCTAACCCCTTTTCCGATGCCTTTAACCCGTATTTTTTATTAGAGTAGTAATCAGGGAATTCTGATAAATGATCCATAACGATTTCTTTAGCCATTTCCTTAGAATCAGTATGTTCCATTTCTATTTTAATACCTACTTGGATTTCTTTTTTAATAGAATCAACAGATACACTATGTTTTTTAGCCAAATCTTCAGGTGTTAATTTATCTGCTTTACCACCTTTAATTTTTTCAGTTTCAACCTTAATATCTTTAACACCGCCTTTTCTAAGTCCTGCCTTAAAGTTTTTATTTAAGGATTTTCCTGCTGGTGTTGAATTAGAATTTCTTAAAACAGGTTTTGGGTTAGAATCCTCAACTATATGTCCTAGAATGGTATATTCATCTTCACCAGGAATTAAACCTAATCTTCTACCATCATCCCATCTAACATGGATAGTACCTAATGAATCGATTGTAGTGATTGTACCCATCATACCCTCATCAACAGGGTCAGAATCATTCATACGAATATTCATTACCCTCATACCAACTTCAGGTTCGAATCTAGGGTAATCAACACCCTCCAACCAATCAAAATCGTTACTCATTATATATTATCCAATTTGTTAGCCCAAAAGTTTCTTCGGGTCCACATAGTTTTATAGAACTGAACCAACACTTTTTGGGTTATATCAGCAACCTCTTTTTGTGTTGGTTTATCTGTTTTAAGTTGTTTCTTAACCAAATCTTCGATTTTTTTCTTAATATCCGTAGATTTAAGCATATCCTCGAATTCAGTTCTAGCCAATTTTTTAATTTCAGCCTTATCTGCACGAGTTAACTCCTCTTTTAAGATTTGTTTAATAACTTTTTTCATTACTTACGAGTACCTCTTCTTTTTACTGATTCTCTGATAGATTGTTTTCTAGCTTCTCTCGATTCATTCAATCTTTCTTCTTTTTGAACTCTTTTAACGATGTTTTCTAACAATGCTACGAATTCTTCTTCCGTGTACTTTAATACTTTTTTTGCCATTTTTTTATATTTTATAAATAAGTTATTTTATATATAAATATTGTGAATAATGAAAAAAATTATTTAATAATGATTTTTCTTTCTAATAAGTTTGATAAGGTTTTTCCAATAAGTTCATTAACATCTTCATATTCATCTTCCTTAATAAGATAATTTTCAACCTTAACTTGGGGAACATATTCACTACCACCCATTTGTGTTAATTTATCCCACATCTCATCATTGTCGGTCATTTCAATATTTTCATAAACCAACCCCATCCTTTCGAACTTATCTTTTAATTCTTCACAAGCTGGACACCCATCCAAACTATAAACAAGAACTTTTTTATGGCTGTTTTCCTGAATCTCTTTTAATAAATTACTGATTTTTTGTTTTTCATTACTCATAATCCTATTTTTTAGAAAAATTAAGGATATTGTAGTAATAACTGAAGCCTATCGTATTGTTTGTTGTTATGTTTAAAATAAACTTGTGGTTGTTTAAGTTAATACCACCACCAATACTAAATTCATTAATTTGTGTTTTATCCAATGAATGGTAGTATCCACCACCCAACATTAAACCATATTGTTTTTTAACTTCAGGTTTATTTAATGGTAATGAATTAATTTGTATTGAATCAACAACCAACCATTCAGGACCAACTAATCTAGATTTCCATAAACCACCATCAGTTTCCGTCATAACAATTTTTAGTGGTAATTTACCAAAACCCCATTCACCTTTATAAAAAGCTGTTTTTCTATTTACATAACCACTCCAATTAATAAAAGATTCACCTTCTTTTGGGTATTTTAATTTTAAATCTATTATATTTGTATCTGTTTTATCAATAGAACCAAAACCTTCTTCTATTTGTGATTTCATAGACACGATTGTATTGTTAATCATTAACAATTTTTCATTTTGGTTTTTTATTGTTTTAAATAATTTTTTGTTTTCTAACCTTAGTTGTTGGTTTAATTCTTTTTCTGTTTTGAAGTAATCTACCAATTTAGAATATTGGCCTTCAGATTCTTTAGTGGTTTTATCCATACTAATAATAACCTTATTAGATTCTTCTATTTTTTCTTGCATTTTATTTTGTTGTACCCTATTATACCAAGTACTACCTATAAGCATTAAAATTAACGCAATAATTAAACCATATAAAAACTTATCTTTTTTCATTTATTAAAACCCAAAACCAGTATCTTCATCACCTTCTTCAGCACCCATATCCATATCCTCAGGTGTAGTTTCACCACCCATATCCATATCCATATCACTTGTTTCTTCTGAAGAACCACCAGTTAATCTATTTGACCACTCGTCAGACCAAACATCATAATAACCTCTTAATTTTTTAAGCACTTCTAATGTTTCGTCTCTTAATTGTATCAATTCTGTTGTATCAATATAACAACCAATCGTGTCGTCCAAAGAAAAATACCAATCAATATTTTCTCTTATTAAATGACCAGACCATTCAACATTTTCTGTGTGTACTTTAATTGGGTTAAACTTAACCAACTTTGATACAATATCCTTAAACTTATTTTCTTCCTCACGTTGTTCATCAGGTTCGATGGTTTGGATATTATTTTCTTTTAACAACTGAATAACACTTTTTTCTTTTTTCTCAGTAATAATTGGCATTTCAGTTAAACCTATTTTTTTCCCACTTTCTTGTAGGTTTCTAATCTTTTTTAAAAATTCTCTTTCGTTCATGATATTATTTTATTTATTTTAAATGCAGGACTAACATCGGTTAATTCCTGATAATAATTACTTCTAAAAGTTATGCCCTTAAAAATATCAACGTTTTCATCATAAACATTGTTAGGCATAATATCGTTATTTATTGTAAATTCATCACAAAGGTAGTTTAATAACTCTTTTAATGATTCATATTGTTCTTCGGTATAATTAACCCAATATCTATAATCACGCCAACTAATCTCGGTGAAATCTACATTTTTACTATAAATATGCCCAAGCCAATCAACAAAATTATTATTATCATCTATTGTTAACCAACCCTCATTAACAAGAGTAATAGATATATTACATTTATCTTGTTCGTTTAATAAAAAATCTGAATAATATTTTGGGTCAAAATGTTGGTATACTTTTCCGTTTTTGTCTATTGTGAATGCTGATGTTTTTTTATAATTACCATTTCTTCTGTTTAACCATGATTCTACATGACGCATATCTTTACGAGAAGAATGACCAACAACTATCTGTGTTTTTTGATACTCTACATGGTAGTAATTAGTTTTTTTTAGTTTATATGTTTTATCATCAATTAACATTATTCACCTAATTTACCAATCCCGTTTTTATATTTGTTTATTTTGTTTTTAACAACTTTTTTCCAAGTATTACTTAATTCTTCACCTTTATTTTTAATTTCTATTTTTTCGTCTTTAGTTTCTGTACCAACTTCTTCTTCTTTAAAATCAATATCATCCTCCAAATCCTCAACCATCTGATTCATCACCAAATCCAAAGCATGGTCTTCATCCCATTCTTCTTCATCCATAGAATCAACACCTTCTAAAAATTCTTCTGTAGGTGTGAAAATAATATCGGTTGGTTCGTTTTCAGTGTATTGTTTTTTTTCTTTTTCGATAATAGTTTTTTTCATTTTTGGGGTTAAATCCTCATTTGGCTCAACCTGTGTATTTTTTACACTAGTTGGTTTTTCATACTTAACGAAGAAATGTAACGATGTTAAAGATATGATAGGTAGTAGACCACCTTCTAAAAATGCTAACCATCTTTTAACACCAACAATATCAGTTGTTTCAGTTCCCATTAATTCCCATATAGGACCAGTTAATTCAACCCACGACTTAAATAATTCTCCATTAACATCAATTTCTTTATAAGAAAAGAATATGTTACCAATCATTTGTATTAAGGTTACAATTCCAAACATAAACCAAATACCACCTTTAATTTTATTTGTTGCGGCTATTAAAGCAGCTAAAGCACCTACCTCAATAGAGATAGATAAGTAAATTGCCCAATTAATCGGGTTTGCCATATCGTACCAAGTAACAACGTGTGAAATAGAAATTCCAGCAACCAACAATATCGGTATTAGGAACATACTTCTATTAGGGTTATTCTTAATCCAATTCCATATATTCTTCATTACTAATTATTTTTGTAATTCTTTAATGTTATTTTTAACTAACTTATGTAATTCCATAAGTTGTGATCCCCTATCTTTACCAGCAATCCAATTATCATACTCAAGATGTATGTTTATTTTTTCTACCCTAATAACTTCAGGTATGCTGTCTAGTTTTTGTTTTAAACTATCGATTACAACCTCATGTTTTAAATTAGTTTTTTCTAACCTTTTAATTTGTGTAGATTTTGTGCACGACTTAAAAAAGAAAAACAATAATAAAACACCTAAAATGTATGTTTTATATTTTTTAATAACCTCAATAATCTTTTTCATATTTTTTTATTTAATTATAATAGTTTTTATCTCAAAAGTATATATAAACAATTTTTTATATAAATATTAACAGAATGAAAAAAAACCACACCTATTAAGATGTGGTTTAATTTAGTGGTTGGTATTTAAATCTATTTATTTGTTAATTCAAGTAAATTCACACAGTTATTTCTTAATTTCCTTAACCCCTTTTGTTTGATTTGACGTATACGTTCTTTAGTTAAACCATACTCATCACCTATTTGTTCCAATGTCATAGATTGGCCATCGATACCATAATACATACTAATAATATTTCGTTCCCTATCATTTAAAATAGATAAAGTTTTTTCTAATTCATTCTTTAAAATATCATCACCATAAAAATCTTCATCAGGTCTATTAAAAGTATTGTCAGCTATCAAATCTAATACTTCATCACCATCTTCATTTATTTTATCATTTAACGAAGAACACTTTGGGTGTAATAAAACAGATAAGTCCATATCTATTTCTGTTGGTTCCCTGTGGTTTTCTTGTTCGAATTGTGCTATATGTTTTTTAATCTTAGATAATTGATTTGTTATGTTAATAGGTAACCTAACCGTTCTACTATTATCAGATAAAGATTGTAAAATAGATTGTTTAACCCACCAAACAGCGTAAGATATAAACCTAAACCCTTTTGTGTGGTCAAACTTTGTTGCTGCCTTAATTAAACCATAATTACCCTCATTAATCAAATCAGGTAAAGGAACCCCTTGACCTTGGTATTCTTTTGCTACAGATATAACGAATCTTAGGTTTGCGTTAACTAAATGATCCAAAGATTTTTTATCACCTTCAGCAACTTTTTTAGTTAATTCAAGTTCTTGCTCAGGTGTTAATAAATCTACTTTTCTAACTTCTTTTAAATAACTAGAAATAGAATCTTCTGTTGTGTCAATAAATCTTTTTGTGTTAACCATACTCATAACTTTTTACTTTTTTCCAAATATTAAATCACTATTCTTTGTTGAACTACTCTTTTTAGTTGTCCTACTTTTTGTTTTACTCTTTTTTTCTACTTTTGGTTTCATTTGTTCTTCGATTTTTTGTTTTTTTCTCAAAAGAACATCACCGTTAAACGTGTAAGGTAGGTTTTTTAGGTTGGATTTTAGTACCTCTATATAACCTCTTTTAGATTGTGTTTTTGGTGTTTTTTCTTCACCTATCTCACTTTCTAATTTATCTATCTCGTGTGCTAAGTTTTCAGCTGCTAATCTAACGGAAGCCGTTATCAATTTTTGGGGTACTTCTGTGCCATACCACTCAACACGTTCACCTTCTTTTATAATTTTTTCATATACTCCAAATTCCATAAAACAAATATAGAGAATTATTTAGTTAATTCCAAATAAAATTTTCTAATAGCAACACCCAATTCTCTATCATTGTGATTTTTATCAACAATAGTACCTAACTCTTGAATTAAATTTGGGCAACAAACTTGTTCGTTCTCAAAAACAACATCTTTAACTTGACGTAACTCGTCCATCTTGGTTTTTATACTTCTACTCATAAAACTATTAATTACTTTGGTTATCTAAAATATCTATTTCTTTTTCTGTTAAACAACTTCTATCGTATTTATTTCTACTTAATTTATCTAAAATATCATCCACATTATCATATTCTTCTATAACAATGTTTTTTTCTTTTTTTGTTTGGTTTTTACCAAAATTAATGTCTAACATATCCATAATATCTTCATATTCTGGGAATAAACCTTTAAAGTATTTTGATGGTAAATTAACTATATTTGTTGATCCATCAGTGATATCGAATAATAAGAATGCTGGTATATGTACTATTAATTTATAGATTTCTTCTGTGTTATACTCACTATAAAAAGTACCTAAAAAAATACCATTACCATCAACATAGTTAACACCATAATCAGCGTCTGCTATATAATTTAAGTCATCACTTACACCATTGTATGTACCTAAAATTATTATCATATATCTTGAACCCATACCTTTATGTTTTTTATTAATAAATATTACAACAAATATATTCTTTTTTAATTAAGTAACAAAGAAGAAACATTATTTTTTTTGTTGATAGTTATAATTTTTGTTGCCCAATCTTTAACAATCTCGTTGTGTGTTATTAAAAATATGTTTGGGAACATCTCCGAACATTTTTGAAAAAAGTTTCCTACCAATTCCAAGTTCTCGTTAGCCACTTTACCGAATATCTCATCGAAAACAATAATATTTGGTTTTGGTAAACAGCTTACTTTAGACATAACACACCTTAAAGCTAATGATGAAACTGTTTTTTCAAACCCACTACATTCATTAACAGGGTATTTAATTACTTCACCTTCACCACTTTCTTTTGTAACCAAAAACTCAACCTCTTTTTTATCATTAATATCTACTTCCAATTTAAATGGTGCTGTATCTATTAATAATCTATCTAATTCAGAGTTAATTAAAGGCATCACACTTCTCATAATCATTTTAATAATACCATTTTTACCAACCATTCTTTGGTAAACCTCAAAAATAAGTTTAATCTCTTCTTCAGCCTTAATGGTTTTAATGTATTCGTTGTTTTTATCAATCTGTGTTTTATGTTGGGTTATTTCATTATCTAACCTCTCACCTAATTTAATTTTATTTGTTTTATCTAATTCTAAATTATCTATTTTAGCGTTATAACCTAAAATTTGGCTGTCCAAATCTTTATTTTTTTGGATGTTATCTAAATTATCTTCGTATCTTTTTTTAAGGTCTAACTTTTCTTTTCTCTCAATTCTAAGTTTTTCTAGGTCCAAATCTAATTTATCTACCATAAGAGAAGTTCTATCGTATTCAGAAACAGATGCTTTTATTTTATCTTGTTCCAAAACTAAATTACTTATTTCTTCTAACTTGGTTTTTAACTCACCTAGATTATTATTTAATTCTTCTAATAAAGATTTGTTTTCATTTATTTCGTCAGTATGGTCAACATCAGCCAAAGGTTGTTTACATAAAGAACAAAATTCACCCTCTTCTAAGTTTTTAATTCTAGATTCTGTTTCTTTTAATTTTGATTTTACTTTTTCAACTTCCAAATTGGATTGTCGCTCTTCTTTAACATACTCTTTATGTAGATCTTCATCATAATTTGGCTCAACCATCTCATCAAAGGATTTTTTAATGGTTTCATATCCTTCTTTTTTCTTTTTACCTTTTTCTATTATTGTCTCAACTTCTCGGTCAATATCTTCTGGTCTTAAATTAATTACCTCACCATCTATATCTATTTTTTTAGATATTAATATTTCTTTTTTTTCTGTTGCTGATTTTATACTAGAAGTTAAAGCTTTAACCTCAATATCGTTTTCAATAATTGTGTTTTCTTTTTCTTTTATTGTTTTTTCTAATTCTTCTATTTCTGAAGTTAATTCTGTTATATTATATTGGTCTGATTTTAATCCTTTTGCCCATGCTGATTTCATTTCTTTAACAATAACTTCTTTATCTTCAATTACCTCCAAACCAATAAATCTAGATAATATTCTACCTTTTTCTGTTGGTTTGGTGTGGATGATGTTTTCTAGGTTATCAGCGTCAGCAATAATTGTTAATAAAAAATCATCAACTGAACCAATAGATTTTTTAATAAACTCTTCAGTTTCACGTCTTTGTTCACCTTCTAAGTTTTCTATTGTATCATCATGTAATATTCTATAAAAAGATAGGTCTGTTCGTGTGTTATAATCAGTACCATTTCTTTTTAATTTTCTTGTAACAGTACGTTCAATAATATAATCAACACCATCAATAGCTACTTTTCCTTTTACTATAACCTCATCTTTATCCCTAAAAAGATTAAACATTTTTGATGCTGTATTACCTTTTGTTGTTGTATTAAAGAAAAGGAATAATAATAGATCTAAAGCCAAAGTGGTTTTTCCTCCCATATTAAGTGGGTTTGATGTTATAACTGTTATACCCTCTAATTCCTTAAAAGATATTTTATTACCATCACCATAAGAAAGGAAATTAGACCACTCTAATTCTTTAATATACCAGTTTCTATATCTATAATCTGTTTCTCTTTGTTGTGATAATTTTTCGTTTACTTTATCGTCTAATCTTAACAAACGTTCCCAATCAACATCAACAGAATTAGAATTAACCCATTCTTTAAATAATTTTCTTTGGTAATTAGTGTCCATTACATTATCAGCAACGGTCATCTCAACCTCACCCTGTTCCGTATTAACTTTTTTTGGTTTAAAGATAACTTGTACATTAGGGTTTCCGTATTTTTCTATAATATATTTAGCAATTCTTTTAGATCTCTCTTGTGTATAATTTTCAGGATTATCTTCCCAAATAACCCTAATTTTAGCCTTACTAGGTATGTCTACCATTTTTTTCACTAAAGTTTTTTCCATGTTTTTTTAATATTTATTAAAGTATAGACAATTTTTTTTAATAAATAAATAAATAAATAACTTTAATTTTCACCATACAAATCTTCTTCGTCTCTTTCTGTTTTTGAAACCCAACTTATAATATTACCTAAACCACCTCTTTTAGGTTTATCGTATTTTGGTTTTTCTTTTTCGGGTGCTTGGTAGTGTCTGTTTTTTTCTAGTTCTAATTCTATTTCTAGGTTTTGTATTTTTTGGTTTAATTTTTTAATTATTCCTTGGTCTGAATTTTCTAACTCTTTTGTTTTTTTCTTTTCTTCTTCATATTTTGTTTCCAACTTGGTGGTTTTTCCACCAAGTTCAGTTAATTCACTATTTAATTGTAAAATATTTTTATTTAAATCGGTTATTTTCTGATTAAGGTCTTTATTTTTTTCACCCACATCAAATATTTGTTCGTTAAGTATGGTTATTTCTTCGTTATTATTTTTATTAGTTGCTTTATAATCATCTAATTCTTGTTGTAATTTATTAACCACTTCATCATCAGTCACAAATACTTCCTTCTCAATAATTTTTTCAACTTCCTTAATAACTTCAACTTCAACAAGTTTTTCAACAGGAACTTCTTTAATTATTTCAATCTCTTTAATTACCTCTTTTTCGACTATTTTTTCAACAGGAACTTCTTTAATTATTTCAACCTCTTTAATTACCTCCTTTTCTATTACTTGGGGTTCTTTTGTTTTCATATTGAATGGGGTTGGTCCATACTTTTCTATATTATACCCACTTTGTAAACATTTTAACATAAAAGCATTCAAATCTGTTATATCGTTTAACCTACAATACTCCCATATTCCATCTTTTAAATTTTTAGGTATTTCCATCTTAGTTAAGTTCTGATACTATATAAACTTTATCTGAAGCTCTAGTTATTGCAACATATAGTGATTGTGATTTTTCAACATTATCTATCATAGAAACCTCCAAAATATCATCTTCTACCACAATAACATTTTTATAAGTTGACCCTTGTGCTTTATGTGATGTAAGTGTGTATGCGTAATCTATATCAGCAAACTTTCTTTTAGTATCCCACGCTCTTTTTAATGCGTTATTTCTAGACCTACCAAATGGTTGTTTTTTTGCTTCAGTAAATAAATTAGATATATGTTTATTCCACTCAAAAACACTTTCTTCTGATATTACTTTAACATCTTCAGTTTTTTCACCATCAGTAAGTGTTAAAACATAACCTTTAAATTTTTTATAAAAAGTTTTTTCTTGTATTTTAACAATACTACATTCTGTGGAGTTTTCCATAATAATATCATTACCATCAAAATAGTTATCATTAAATATCACCATTTCACCAACTTCATATTCTTTTGGTTTTTCAAATAAAAGGTTCCTAATATACCAATTAATAGCTTTTTTTGTGTTGTTCCTATAAACAATAACTTTAACCAAATCAGTGTTATTTGTTTTTATGGATTCTAAAAATAAGTTTTTGTTCTCAATCAAAACACCTTCCATGTCTGTTGAAAAAACAATTTGTTGGTTTGTTTTTCTTTTACTTAAAGGTATTGGATCTTCATCTATACCTTCATTTTTAACAGAATTATCCCAGTAGTAATCAGAATATGGTAATATTTCACTATCACTACTTTGTCTAACCCTATTTAATAAAGTTATTTTATTTGTTGTATTAAAAACAGGACTAATTTTACCCACATTTTCATCACCTTGTTCCCTAATTGGTGGTAATTGTCCTACATCACCGATAAAAATAACTTTTGCCTTGGGTTTCTTTAGTTTCATGATTAATTCTAAAGCTTCTTCATTAATCATAGAAGCTTCATCAACAATAATAACATCATCCCATCTAATAGGTGGTTTTTTCTTTGTGTATATTTTTGTAAACTTACCTGTTTCTATATTAAAAGTCATACCCAAAAGTGATGCAACACTTCTTGAACTTAACCCTATCGTTTCTGAACCATATGATTCGTATATTTTATTGGTTAAAACTTTTTTTGCTTTGTGTGATAAAGCTGATATTTCAACACGTCTTTTACCAACATAAGGTTCTATAGCTTTGGTTATAATAGTTGTTTTACCTGTTCCCGCTTTACCTTCTATAAGAAACCACTCATTAGGGTCTCCATTTTTAATAAAATCCCTAACTTCATTAATAACCCTTTTTTGTTCTTCATTTATTGGTTGTATATTGTTAACTATTATCTCCATGTTTATTCTATTCTAGTGTTAATCTTTTATCGTCAATTTTAATTTTTTTAATATCTCCGTTAAAATCAACGGTAAATTCACCTTTTCCTTTACATTTACATCTGGGTACTTCTTTATTTATAATAACCCCATATAAAGTTTCAGAAAAAGTATCTTCTAGTTTTACTCTGTCACCTATATTCATCTTATACTAATTTTTCTGTTTCTTCTTCAATATCTTCTATTGAAGTTATTTTAAAGGTATAGAAGCCATAATCAGATGGTAATTCTATATGTTTATGTTTTTTACTATCAACATCCCATATAACATAACCATGTTTATTTACTGACTCACCAAAATCTTGTTGTATCATTGACGATGGTTGTACAATTTCTGTCCCATGGTAATTCATCACCTGATACATATGGATATCACCACAACAAACAAAATCAAGACCATCAAAAATGGAAATATCTTGTCCATCCTCAAACTCAAACCCGATATTTGTTTTTAACCCAATTAAAGGGTCGTGATATAAACCAACATAAGTTTTATTATCACCATATTTTTCTTTTGCCTCTTCTATTTTAGGGCGTTTAGAACCTTCCATGTGTCCATAAACACACCAAACAATATTATCATCTTCATAACACCCTGTATGTTTAAGAAATTTAAGCCTATCATCATCCATTGTTTCTATAATTGGTGTCATGGAATCCATTCTATCTAAATTATTAGCTAAAAAATCATGATTACCTAAAATAACAATAGTATCAGCAATATTACAACAACCCCTAAGAAACCAAGTGGTAATATCTATTAATTCAGGTGATAATTGGTTTTTGGAATGTAATGTGTCTCCAGCAATAACAATCCTAATTTCATCTCTAGTTAGTTCGTTATTTTTTATATCCTCATTTACGGAATCAAAAAACTTTTGGAATTGTTCTCTATATTCTTCGTGTCTTTTATAAAGTCTGATATGTAGGTCAGCACAATGATATAATTTTTTAATCATAATTTAAATTCTTTTACTTGTTTTAATGGTGTAAAGTCATTATCAACCCTATAACCATTTTGTCTAAATAATGCATCAAATAATAACTCGGACATTTCTGAATCACCACCAATAAAATCTAAAATTTTATCAATATTTAAATTGTTCAAATCAGAAACATTATTATTGTGTAAAACATCAAACCTAAGTGTTCCCATTTCACCCACATAAAAATCTGACATACTAAAACTTAAATAACCATAAGTTTCATTAAACCACCTTCTAAAGTCCGAATAAGTTTCTAACATAGTTTATGTCTTTTAATTATTTGTGGTGGTTTAAGTTCATTATCAACAAATTTTTTATAACAATCAATAATATCTTCCGTTATTTTATTTCCAAGTCCATTTGTTGAGTTATAATAAGCGTCATAATCCAAAGTTAGGTTATTAGGGTTTATAGTAATAAACTCATCCACAAATTGTTTTATTGTTGAATCTATTCTAGGTTCCAACATTTTATAAGATGTAATTGTTCTGTAATAACAATCTTTACCACATTTTTCCTCAACCTTTTTTTGTATTTCTTTTCTTGTATTATTGGTTTTAGAAACAATTAAGGCTGATTTATCTGGGTTTTGTTTCAAGAAACTGATTATAGAATCAATCATCCTTGTTGTTTTACCCATACCCCTATCACTAATTTCAACAAACATACTTATTTAATTTCACCAATATTATTCCAATTGTATTTATTTATTGTTTCCAATAAGTCATCAGCGTCTGTTAGTTTTTGAAAAGCCTCACTAACATTTTTATAAAAATCTTCCGTTGAGTGGTCACCTATACCAGCAGAATTTTCCATTAGTAATTGTAAACTTGTTAACGCTTCTTGTCTTTTTGTTTCAGCTTGGCTTTTAACCATTTTTAATATTCTATCTGTCATCTTCTTTTAACTTTTAATCTCATTGTTATTTTTTTTCTGTGTGTTGGTATATTTTCTTCTATAAGTGTATCGATATAACCTCCTTGTAATAACCTATCCGTAATTTGTTTAACCAATTCTAATTTAACATGGTTAATATACTCTGTATGGTCTATACCAAAAGCGTTTATATAATCCATAGAAATATCACTATTAACCTGTATAGTATCATATTCATCTCTTTCGGTTTCAATGATAAAAGGTGTTGGTCTATTTGTTAAAGTATCCCAATGTCCAACAACATCTTCTGTAATTTGGTCTATAAACCTTTTTTCCTTTTTAACAAAATGATATTTTAATTTATTACCATCCATTATCTAATCATTTCAAACTCCTTGTTATTTATAGATTCTTCTGTATAAATCTCCAATTTACTTCTTAAACGGCCCTCTTTTTTTAATTTCTCATATCTTTTCTGTGCCTTACCCTTCCACCATTCAATCATATAAGATAATTCGTGTTTATAGAAATTTTGGCCTTCTGTTAATGGTATTTCACCACCAGAATTAACATGTTCCTTAACATTATCAAAACCAAAATCAGAATAATAATAACGTTTCTTTGTTTTGGCCTTCATACTTGTTTTTGTGAATTTATTAAACTCATTATAAGCATCCATATCATAATGTTTAAGGTGGTTTTTAAGAATTGATATTGCCTTATTAAATTCCCTCATTTTTGGTCCTGATGGTTTAGGATCAACCGTATTACCATTCCATTCTTCTTTACCATATAACTCACGCATTTTTCTTCTAATAGGGTTATAAACTTCTTCAGTTGGGAATAAGAATAGGTCTGATTCAGTCATTGCTTGATACCTTATAAATGGTTTTAACCCATCATATTGTGATATACCTTTAATATCCCCATATAAAGAAGTTGTTTCAAAAAAACATGTTTCTATTTTTTCACCATATTTTTCTTTTAATTGGCGTCTAACTTCATGTGAACAAGATATTAATGACAATAATTTACCACCCAAACAATTATAACCGAATGGTTGAACTGGTACAATGATAGCTCCGTTAATCATGTGTTTATTAACTGATGTTGCCTGTAATGTTTCACCAAAAAACTCATTTCTAGGTTTGATTGTTAATACAGGTGATGCCATTCTAATAAAACCTAAGTATTTACCTGAATTACCTTCTTTAACACCATACATGATTTGTCTACCAATTTGTGATTCCAATGGTAATGATGTTACAATTTGTGTTGCTGGGTTAAATAATGTTCCTTCAATAACTTCTAATTGGATATCCATATCTTTTGGTTCCATATCAACATCATTGAACATAAGTTCAGAATATTTTTCATGATTAATATTCGTTATTTTTTCTTTTTTTCTTGCTAAAAAGTA
>Ga0208898_1000365_pt1 | contig 35448 bp, 27 predicted proteins | sample VirMetDEL_Mar_4_FD_184513 | JGI IMG/M metagenome (GOLD analysis project Ga0208898, IMG submission 184513) | Aqueous microbial communities from the Delaware River and Bay under freshwater to marine salinity gradient to study organic matter... | ecosystem: Environmental > Aquatic > Marine >... | reverse complement strand
GGCGGGGCATTGTCACTTCCGTTCATACGAAAAAACTCGCGATAGACCTTTTCGTTTTCGACAAGGCAACGGGCAAGGTCACGTGGGATGCGGAGCGATACGCGCCCCTGGGAGCTCAGTGGAAAAAGATGCATCCGCTGGCCCGCTGGGGTGGGGACTTCCGTAACCGTGACGCTGTGCACTTCAGTCTCGAGCATAATGGCGTGGCCTAGTCGGCGTATCCGCAGTCACATGGCAGGCCGTAGCGCGTGATTACCTTGCCGTTGCGCTTCATTACTCGCCCGAATACGGCGCATCCGAGGAAATGGGTTTTCCGAGTGCTTCCGTCCACCAGTCCACCTGGTCCCGCGTCAGGCGCTGATCCGATTTCGGTTTTTCGGGGTTCTTTACTTCTAGCAGCGTAATCATAGATTTCCGACATTTTTCTAGTGCTTCCTCTGCTGTTCGTGCAGTGTGAATAGGGTTTCGATCCCAGGGCTTTATCACCAGCAGGTCGGGAACGCCCGCGCACGAAATAGGCGTGACCATGTAGCCGGCTTTCCGCAGTGCTGAGACAATCTCCGGTTCGTTTTCGTCGCGGGAAGCGCGCCTACGAATCATGGCCCGCTGCCTTCCGCTCGTCCAGTTCATCGCGTAGGGCCGTGACTGTTTCAAGCATTTTATTGTGCAATTCCCAACTGTACGGATTGTCATATGCGTCTATTGGGTGTTCAAAGTAATTCTCAACGGCCTCCGCCACCCGCTGGTAGGAATCCAGCAGGCGCACACATTTGGCGCGGTCGTCGTGCGCCTCGGGCAAATGTAGCGCCATTGAAACTTCCGCATAGACACTTTTGCCGGATTTCAGAAACACAGCGCCCGATAGTTTTTCATGCCGCTCCCGCACCGGCCCGACAGCGCGGGCGTATAGGTCTGATAGGTTACTCAAAACTCGCTACTCCATGTTGTCTGAGGGGTGGCAGGCAGTGCTGCACACAGGCTTATTGATCCATATGCGGACTGAATCTGCCTTGAGGCCGGCGTAGACGTCACCGCGCAGGATGGCAAGGACGGCGGGCAGGGTTTCGGGTTCAACCTCCCAGCAGCCGGCCTCACCCTGGGCGGTGAAGCTAACGTCTATTGTCTGTGCGTGTGCCGGCTCGATCAGCAGCAGGAAAATAAACAGCAGGGCGCAGCACAGTGCGAAAGCAAGGCCGGTGAGCATTTCACGCACCCACCATCGCCAGTCATTCCTGTTCATCATCATCCCCCCAGCAAAACAGGTCGCAGATGTACAGGGCTGACACCATGACGAAACAGCCCAGCACGTAGCCGACCAGGAAAACCATCGCGGTATGCATTATCGTGAACTCCCGTTAGGCGGTCCAAACATGGACAGTTCCTTTATGCCGGTTTCCCTTTCTTCGTGGCCCATAAGATGCCGGTTTACGCTATCAAACTCTAGTTCAGGGTAATCGCGGCAGTGACAGGTCATGCACTGGCCGCAGTAAACGGCAGCTGACGCAACGGATCCGCAGGTGCGGCATTTGAAAGGCCGACCATTGCCCAGCCGGCGGAACTTATCAATCTGCAGTTCGAACAGTCCCAGCCATTCCTGCAGGTTTATCCCACACGCATCCATAGCGGCCAGGTTCTTGCGCAGGTCGTTTATTTTTGACCAGTATTCAGCCTCGCGCTGTTCCTGTTCCAACTGCTGCTGATGATGTTCGTCGGCTCTCATTTCGCACTCCCGCAATACTTGTAGACACCCTGGCGGCGACCGTAGACACCCTGCCGGTAATCGCCGGTGCGCTCGACGTGTCCCAGCTTTTCCAGCGTGTTCAGATGTGCGCAAAAACTGCTCACTGGTCGGTCTGTCAGCACCTGCTGACGCAGTTCATCCCGCGTGAAATCCTGCTCTGCGTGCTCACGGAAAAAGCGCAGCAGCGTGTTGCGATCGTTCGCAGCCTTGCGGCGGAATAGCGCCAGCTGCGGGTTCGTCTCGCCTGTCGTGTTGTAGTACATAGTCGTTTCCCTAGACGTTGAAATTGATACCGGCACTTGTTTTCAGATGCTGCCGGCAGACATCGCTGTACAGCCCTTTATTAGAAGGGAATGTCATTGCCGGACATATCGGGGGGCTGCGGCGGCATGACGGCAGGCTGCGGGGCCTGGTCGCCAACGCGTTCACGAATGCGAATGCCGCCAGTGACATTGCCACCAAATTCCACATACGGGTCATTATAGACGTTCACCGTCTGCCCGATGAAATCGGCAACCTTCGTGCCCTTGCAAATGCTCTTAAGGCGGTTTTTGTTCGTCTGGTTGACGATCAGCGGTTTATCGCTCGACGTCCAGTGAATAACAGTTTTGATTTCCTCACCCTGCGGTGCCACGTTCTCACGGGTGAAACTGGCGATGGTGAGGTTCTTGCCGGTCAGGCCGACATCGTCTTTGGTCAGATAGTTGGACTCTTTCGGGACAGCTGAATCGATGTCCATGTTGGGGTCGATCGTAGTCATAGCGGTTTCCTGTTCAAAGTGAAGTTCGAACGGCCTGGGAAACCGGCTTGCAATAACATGGCTCCCTAGACCGTGAAACCATATTTGCATAAAAAAAGCCCCGCGGCAAGCGATTTCTGACAGTCTAGGGAGGTTGAAGGCCAGAAACCATGCATAAGCCAGCAGCGGGGCGGTGTCCAGGTGGACAATTGCTATCCTGACAAGGTATTTCTGCGTGTCAATTGCCCGTTAGTGCATTTTTTGTGCTAATGTCTGTCTACCGATACCTAAGCCATACCGGAAACCTCACCGACGGGCATATGCCCAGAGGTAGGAAACGGGAGGAAAGGGGGAGGGAAAGGGTAATGGTGGTGGACTGGTGGTCAGGGGGATAGGATACACACGCGGAAACAGTTTGTCACCGTGAAGTAAACTTCAAGGTTATTGAATGGCAGCGCGGATCAATAAACGGCACCAGGACATGGTGCGGGAGAAAATACGGGCAAGTCAGCTGGTCAACCGGCTGGAAAATCATGTACTTGATGATGTCGAGATGTCGGCAAGTCAGGTAAACGCGGCGCTGGGCCTGTTGCGCAAGGTTATACCGGACCTGAAGGTTCAGGAACTTGACCTGGGTGACAGTCAGCTGGTCGTGAATCTCGTTTCGCAGGTGGATGGAAGTCAATCTACCGACAATTGAACTGCGGCTCTACCAGCGCCGGTTCTGGCAGGCGATGGAGCAGGGCGCAGACCGTGGGATTTTGTGCTGGCCGCGCAGGGCAGGAAAAGACACAGTGAGTCTGCAATGGACGTGCTTTGATGCCCACCGGCACGTGGGCAACTACTGGCACCTTTTTCCAGAGAAAGAGCAGGCCCGCAAGGCGCTATGGAACGGCATCAACAAGGACGGGCAGCGGATCATTGATGTAGCCTTCCCGCCGGCACTCAGGGCGGCGACCAATGATAGCGAAATGCGCATCACCTTCAAGTCAGGCAGCACGTGGCAGCTGGGCGGCTCCGACCGTTATGACGCACTGGTGGGATCAAACCCACGCGGCGTGGTGTTCAGTGAGTACGCCATTGCAAACCCCAGGGCATATGACTTCATTCGCCCTATACTTGCCGAAAACGGAGGCTGGGCGCTGTTTCCCTATACGCCACGTGGCCGCAATCATGGGTTCGAACTGTTCGAGAAAGCCACGGCAGATGGCAACAGCTTTGCGGAACTGCTCACGTGCGACGACACCGGCCACATGACGCCCGAAGCCCTGCAGCGTGAACGTGCTGAAATGAGCGAGGAATTGTTCCTGCAGGAGTATTTCGGCAGCTTTGATTTCGGGCTGGAGGGCAGTTTCTATGCCCGCGAAATGAACAGGGCCGTCACCGATGGCAGGGTGACGCAGGTGCCGGTGGATGATGCACATCCTGTTTATCCGTGCTTTGACATCGGGCTGAATGACAGCACAGCTATATGGTTCCTGCAGCTGCTACCCGGCGGCGCTATCCACTGGGTGGACTATTACGAAGCCAACGGTGAACAGGTTAAGCATTACGTGGACGTGCTGCGCGATCGCGGCTACAGCTACAGTGAACTGTTTTTCCCGCATGATGGAGCTCACCGGCGCATTGGGATGCCGAGATCCGTTGCAGAGCAGTTCCGTGACCACGGCTTCAGCGTGACGGTACTGAAACAGGTGTCGAACGTGCAGCCATACATCGAGGATTGCCGCGTAGCCATCGGCAAATCATGGTTCGACGCTGACCGGACGGAGCGCGGGCGGGCGTGTCTGAACGGCTACCGGCGCGAGTATGACGACAAGCGTCAGGTATTCAAGGAAAAGCCGCTGCATGACTGGGCCAGTGATGGCGCTGATGCGTTTCGGACAGGGGTGCAGGCGATCAATGAAGGCAGGATAGGGAACAACCAATGGGGTGCGCTCGACTATGGCACTCTGAACAGGGCAGTCATATGAAACGCAGAACAAACGAAGAATTAGTGCAGATGCTGTGGCAGGGGCTGACGCGAGCAAGCGATTACAGCACCAGCAGCTTGCAGACTACGCGCCGCAAAGCGTGGGATTACTTTCTGAACCGGCCACGCGGCGATGAAGTAGACGGACGCAGCCAGGTGCAGGATACGACCATTCGGGACACGCATAACGCGCTGATGGCGACGATCATGCCGAGCTATGCGACGGATAACCTTGTGCAGTTCGAGCCAACCGGCCGCAATGACGAAGATCAGGCAGACGCGGAAAGCCAGGCGGTGAATAACATTTTCACCGAGGACAACAGCGGTTATCTGGAATTGAGCAACGCTGTTTCCGATGCCCTGCTTTTCCGCAATGGCGTGATGAAAGTATGGGTAGAGGACAACACCGAGAACGTGACGGAACGGTTCGACGGTGAAAAGGTATCCGCCGGCGCGGTCAAAGCGTACTACGCGCAGCAGGGTGCGGAACTGGTCGGACTTGATGAGTCTGATGGCGTTATTGAGGCAACAACGCGGCGCACAACGCAGCGGCTGAAGGTTGCCAGCATCGAGCCTGGTTATTTTTATGTAGACCCTAACCAGGCCGACCAGGACTTGCAGAGTAGCCAGTTCATTGCGGAAAGGTGGATTGCTAAAAGGTCTGACCTGCTCGATTTGGGCGTAAAGCGGGCAAAGGTAGACCGGCTGCCGCAGATTACCGACGAGGGGCTGATTTCAGCGCCTGGCATTTCGTCGACGGACATCCAGGCCAAATTCGTGGACGGTCAAAGCACCTATGAAATGTCCGAAACGTGGTCGGAACAGCGGTGCGAGTGTTTTTGGATACACACGTTTGTTGATGGTGAACGGTGGCGCTTCCTGGTCGGCAGTCAGGAATTGCTGCTGAAAGACCCCGTAAATTTCTTCCCCTATGCGTCCGGCACTGGCTGGCCGGTTCCACATAGATGGTCAGGGCTGGGCCTGTATGACCTGCTGCGAGAGACGCAGGACACGAAAACGGGCATCCTGCGGCAGTTCATGGACAATCTGAACATCAGCAACAATGCGCGGCCAGTCTATGATCCTGCAGAGACCAACGAAGCCGACATTCTGGCCGGTGCGCCTGGTCGCGGTATCCGGTCACGCAACCCCATTGGCGTGACGTGGGCACCGTCTATTGATGTAACCAGCCAAGCAGTCGCGGCGCTGCAGTACATGGACGAACGCGGCAGCCGGCAGGCAGGGGCGGCGCTAGACATGGCGACTGCGGAGGCGCAGTCCGTCAAGGACGTTTCCGGCCTGTCGGTCGAAATGCAGCTTGGGCCCAAAGAGCAGATGGCGAGCCAAATCAGCCGCAATCTGGCAGAAACCCTGATCCGCAATACGTTCCTGCTGATTCACCGCACCCTGCGCGAGAACTATGACGGCGCAATCATGTACCGCAAGACTGACGAATGGGTAGAAGCGAACCCCAGCGAATGGCAACCGCGCAACCGCATTAACGTCACGGTCGGCCTGTCGCCAGGCGATCGCCGCCGGCACCGTGCGGCGCTGGAATACGTCATGCAAATGCAGCTGCAGCTGATACAGGGCGGTGCTGCGAACATCGCGGTTTCCTATAAGACCTACCACAACGCGCTGACGGACTGGCTCAAAGCGGCCGAGCTGGACGGCGCAGAAAAGTATTTCCTCGATCCTGATGGGCAGGAGTCGCAGCGTGGGCAGCAGGCGGCAGCGGAGGCCAGCCAGCAGCCTGATCCGATGGCGGCAGCGGCCATGCAAATGGAAGCAGCCAAGCTGCAGGAGGATGCCCGCCAGCACGATACGGAACTGCAGTTCAAATACACAGAATTGCAGCAAGAGACTGAAATAGAGGAAGCGAAACTTGTCGAAAACGGCATCCAAGCTCGAATCAGTACCAGCGCACAAGCTGGTGGAGCTGGCGGAACTGATACACGAAACGGGGCTGATAGAGGCAGCGAGGGCTGACCTGTACCAGCTATGGAAGCGTGACCGTGACCCTGCAGACTGGCTGCGGGTGCAGGTGGCGCTTGAATTGCTAGACCGGCTAAACGGCATTCTGGAGGCAGAAATAAATGGACGAACCCGCGCAGAATCAGGGGATTGACAATAATCAATCCGAGGGGCTAGACTTTGATCAACTGGCAGAAATGCTAGACCAGACCAGCGCCGAGGGGCGAACTGGTCACGACACCCAGGCTGCAGAGGTGCAGTCGTCACAGTCGCAGTCTGATGGCGACCAACAAACATCAGAGACCGATCAGACACAGCATGAGGATGCTGCAGAAATGACGGTATCGGCCCTGGCTGAACAGCTTGGGATTGAGGCAGCGCAGCTATACAACCTGCAACTGGACATCGGCAACGGCCAGCAAATGACGCTGGGCCAGCTGAAAGACAGGGCAAAAGATGTATCGCACGCTGACTCGCTGATAGCCGAAGTCAATGAACAGCGGCTTTCGGTGGAAAATGACCTGATGCAAAAGCGTCACGCCATCAGCCGCTATGCGCAGCGTGTGGGATACCAGCCAACCGAGCAGGATCAGCAGGAAGCGCAGGCAGAACTGAAGGCATACCGCGAAATGCAGCGGGCACTTGCCATCGAATTTATGCCCGATTGGCAAAGCGAGGAAACACGCGCCACGGACATAAAAGGCATCGAAAAGCTGCAGGATGAATACCTGTTCGGTCAGGCTGAAAAAGCCGCCATGCTGGATGCCAGGCTGCTCAAAATGATGCGCGACTATCACAGACTTCGCGAAGAAGTCAGGAGCGTTGCCAAGTATCGCAAGAACCCGAAACCCAAACAGGGGCCGAAGGTGCACACGAAAACTGGCAGCAGTGTGACAAAAATCGGTTCGCAGGCCGCACAAGGAAAACTGTCGCAGGACGCAGCGGTGGGCGAACTTGGAAAGCTCTTAGGGTGACGTAAATGGCACAGCTTGAACAGGTAGACATCCGTACTGCCCCGACCAACCTTAACCGCGAGGATGTGATGCAGCAGATTGTTGACATCAGCCGCATTCCTTTGCCGTTCATGGACGCAATCGGGCGCAGTTCTCACAGCAACACCAAATTCGAATGGTCTGCAGATCGCTTGGCCGATCCAGACACCACGAATGCGGTCATCGACGGCAGCACCGCGCCGACACCGGCCAGCGCACCGGCTGTCCGACTGGGCAATTACGGCCAGATTGCTCAGAAAACGGTCGGCACGTCGACCCGCGTGGAATCGTCCAACAATGTCGGCAATGAGGGCCTGGCGCGGCAGATTCAGAAAGCCACCCAGGAACTGCAGCGCGACATGGAAGCCATTCTGCTGTCGAACCAGGCGAACCGCGCAGACACCGGCACCGGTGGCGTGGCCGGCCTGACCGCTGGCCTCGAAGCATGGGTGGACGATTCGACAATCCAGCAGACCCCTGTGACGAAAAGCCCGCAGTGCTTTATCGACCTGTCAACCGGTGGCATCAGCATCGGCGGCTGGACTAACCGCACTGGCGAAATTATCCCAGCCGTGGACTATTCCAGCGTCAGTGCTGTCAACGCGCTGACCTTCGAAGCGGTAAAGGATGTTTTCGACGCGCTTTACCAGCTGGGCGGCGATCCCACGGTAATGATGGCGCGGCCCGCCGTGATCCGGAAGTTCAGCGAGTTCATGTTTGGCAGCACGGCACCGGTGTCCACGCTCTACCGCAATAAGAACGAGGATGGCCCCGCATCGGCGCAGGCCGCGGTGAACGTGCTTCACAGTGACTACGGCATCACCGTAAAAATGGTGCCTAATCGGTTGATGCAGCTGTCGGGCGATGGTTCACCGGATTCGGATACGCTGTTTATTATGGATCCGACCTATCTGGCGGTCAGCTTCCAGGGTGGCGGCATCCGGTCGAAGGAACTGCCTGTTTCTGGCCTCGCACGTGCCGTGCAGATTCATGCGGATTTCGGCCTTGTCGTGAAGTCACCGGACACCGTTGGCGCAGTGTTCGGCATTGATTCTAGCGCAGCCGTGACGGCCACCTAGCCATGACCGTCAGTGACACGCTGCGGATGGCGCATGGCAAGTTCATTCGTGAACGGCGCTATCCGCTGCGTGAAAAGGTGCTGCGAGAAAATCAGGAGTCGCAGAGGGGCAACGGGGTGCAGGCTACGGATGGCCTGCGCCTCGCGGCCCGTTTCCCGGCTCACGAAATGGAGCGTCTCGCAGAAAAGTATCCGAGCCAGTACGCTGACCTTGTTTGCCCTGACCCCAAGATTCAGTCAAGGGCCATCAATAAGCTGCTGAACAGTAGCGAAGGGAAAAAATACCGCGTTGGCGAAACCAGCCGGAAAACGTTTTTCTTTAAGAATAACCCGCTTGCGCGGAAGTGAGGCAGCTCCATGACGCTGGTGCGCCATTATCAGCCGGTACTGACCAGGGGCAACCCTCACCCGAATAACAGCAAGTACCTGATCCCGTTTCGGGCTTCAAATCCATTCACCGGCACGGTAATTTTTGTTGGCGATTCAATCTTGGCCGGCGATAATCTGAACACGCCACCGGTGTGGAATCCGATGGTCGACTTTGTTGATGCGCCACGCGTTTCCTACAATCATGCGATCGGTGGGCGCTTTCTTTCGCAGATAGACTCTGACCTGTCGAGCGCAATCGCTGCACATCCGGATGCCACTGCTGTCGTCTTCAATGGCGGCAGCAACAATGTTGGCGGCGTGACGTTTTCCGACCCTGACACAATGGTATCAGAGGCGCAGGCGGTTTTTGCCGTGGCCGCAGCTGCCGGCCTGCCGTGCATTTTCTTCGGAATCATGCCTTTTGAGGGTCTGTCGCCTATCGGTTACAGCTATGAAGAAGCGCAGGCTGTGACGGATGAGTTCAACGCGAGGATGGCGCTGTGGTGTAACCAGACGGAAGGCGCATGGTATTTCGATGCCTATTCTCGCGCCTGGGATGCAACACGACCGCTGAATGACTACCGCCCGCCAGGGTGGGACGCGGTCGGCGCTGGCGGGCTGTATTTCCACATGACAGACCTGGGCAACAACATCATGGGCAAGGCGCTGTCAGACTTCATGCGCTCGCCACGGCCGGATCCGGTTGCGACCAGGGTGCAGGCGATCCTCGACACATACAGCAATCTGACTGCTGCCGAGGAAAACGCCATTGCCTCATTCCTTTACCGGCAAATGCGGCTGGATAACTGGCAGCACGTGGTGGAAATGTGGGCATTTCAGGTTGCCGACAGCAGCGAATACCTGCAGGGGCTGAATGGCACGGTGGCAACGCTGGGCAAAACGGGCGGCCACGGCGGCTCGAACCCCACGCACACGGCAGGCGATGGCGTGGTGCTAAACAAGACCGGCGCAACGCATGGAAACTTTGTTGACACCGGCTTCACTCCGGCGGATTTGTGTCCTGGTGATGCAACAGGGTATTCGCTTGGTGTGGTTCCGCACGCGGTCACGGGCATTGCCGGTGCCGTGCATTTCATGGGCGCATCCAACACCGGAAGCCTGGGGATCACTGGCAGCAATGGCGCACTTGGCATCAATGTCGTGACCACGCCGAATGTAGTCAGCGGCGAACTTGGCACAACGTTCAGTTTTCCGACCGTGCAGCAGACAGGCATGGATGAAAAATTTCTAGGCGCTGTGCGCACCGGTGCGCTTGACACAAGTATGCCTATCACAGTATGGGTGCCGCAGGCTGGCACGCCAGAAACATCGGGCAATTATGCCGGCGGCACGTCTGGTCAGGAAATCTCTACGGCGAACATCAAAATAAACGGCAAGCACAACGACAACGGCGCGGTGACGGGAATGTTCGACTGGACGTGCGCGGTTGCATTCCTGGGGCGCGAGGGTATCAATCTGAAGCAGCTTGCGCCGGAATGGACGACCGCCCCGCGTGGTGGAATTGAATTACTTTATCAGGCACTGTCATGAGCGAGGCGCTAACAACATACGGGCAGCTTAAAGTGTTTATCCGTGAAGTCACGCATCGGTCTGACATCACAAATGCGCTTTTCGACCAGTGGGCGGACGTTGTTGAGGATGAACTGCAGAACCGGCTGCGCATCAATTTCCACATCAAACGGACTGACTTCAAACCATCGCTAAACCCTCATGTGCCAGCGATTGACTATTATTCAATCGTCAGCATTTACGGAACGGACAGCAGCGGAAACAAATACGAACTCCGCCCGACCAGTAAAGAAAAGGTAATAGATGCGCTGAATGATTCCGGCGATGCGCAGTATTACTACTGCGAGGGCCGCAACATTTTCATGGCCCCATTCAGTGGTGAACAGACGTTCACGTATGTTTACCGGCAAACTATCACGCGGCTGGGCGGCGACCTGTCGGAGTCATTTATTTTTACTGGATACAAACAACTGTATAAAAATGCCTTCCTTTATCTTGCATACGAATGGATGAGGGATTTTGAGGCCGCTGACAGATACAAAGTTATGCTGGACGCGGAGATTGAACGGGTGAACAGCCAAGAGCGATGGGATAGCAGCCCGCAGAACGCACAAATGACAGGGGCCAGGCAATGGGTTTAGAGACAGGAACACGCATCGAGGATTTAGTAGCAACTAATCCCGCGAACACGGACACGCTGGCCCAGGCTGACGACCATTTGCGCCTGATAAAAGCCTGCGTTAAGGGCAGTTTCCCCAGCCTGGGCAGCAATGCTGTTTCCGTTACGGCTGCAGAAATCAATGACGTGGCGAACAAGCTGGTCAGCTTTAACGGTCGCACGGCCACGGCTGCTGTGCCGGCATCGGGCGACTACGAACTAATGGACATCAACAGCAAGGGGCTGAATGATGTAAACATCACTGCGCCGCAGGATCGTGACCGGATTCGCTATGACAGCGGCACCGGAAAATGGATACGTGAAAGCCAGTTTGCTGGGCTGCTCAGGCTTTCGCAGGCGCAGCTTACCAGCAAAACCTATTCGTCCGTAGGAGCAACGCCAGTAAAGCTGGAAATAGACGCTACAAACGTAGCGGCACCAAACCTGACGGTGGATACGTCAAACAACAGGCTGACAAATGACACTTCAGAGATCCTGATTGTCAGTGCGGTAATAAATGTGCCTTTTGCCGCATTGATTGGATCCACTGATTTGACGTTTGAACTAAAGCGAAACGGTGTCTCAGTAGGGGAGCCAATGTCCATTGAAGCCATTCCTAGCATACTGGCTTCTGTCTCACTTCAGACAATACAGCTTCGCTTTGCTGGGACGCTGGGGCCGGCTCAGTATTTGGAGTGTTTTTTGACTTCAGCGACTACTAGAAATGTAAAAATCGGCACGGGTGGCACTTTCGAGTATCAGGTGATCTAAATGGCGATGGCAAAGTTCCGCCCTGTTGGTCTGGTTACACCAGATGACATTCCGGCAAATGAAGTGCCGCCGGAACTGTGGACTGCTGCCGAAAACATGGCTTTCCGTGAATTGTTCGCGGAAAGGGTGCCTGGCTGGCGATACATTTATGACGCCAATGCGGCGATCGCAGCGCCGCTTCACTTGCTGCCCATAACCAACCTGGGGATCAACTGGTGGCTGTACGGCTGCGGCAGCAGCATCGGCGTGACGGATTCAGCCGGCGTTCACACTGACCTGACGCCAGCTGCCGGCGCACCCAGCGGAGCAACCGCCGACGAATACACCAGCTGTGAACTGAACGGAAAGCCGATCATTAACTGGCGGGACGCGACCGGCCCTCACAGCTGGGATTTGGACGTGCTTAACAACGTGGCACCGCTGACGGATTGGCCTAGCGGCTATACCTGCGACGTTATTCGGTCGCATCGTAATTATCTGATCGCGCTTAACATCGGCGGCGGCGTGGAATGGCCCAGCGTGGCGCTATGGTCGGATGCGGCAGCGCCTGGGAATCTGCCGGATGATGGTGCAGGCACGACATGGACACCTGCAGCCGGCAATGATGCGGGCAGCTTGTCTTTTGGTGACACCGGTGAGGGGATTGTTGACGGCCTGACTCTGCAGGATAAATTCATTGTCTATAAGCCGCACAGCACCTACATAATGGAATACGTGGGCGGTTCGCTGATTTTCGGACAGCGGCCGTTCCTGACTTCCGCCGGTGCGCTTGCGAGCAATTGCGTGACGGAATGGAAGGGCAAGCACGTTGTACTGACGGACGGCGACGTTATCCTGCATGACGGCAATCAGGCTATAAGCCTGGTTGACAAGGCAACGCGCCGCAGCCTGTTTAACGGGCTCGACCAGGAAAATTACGAAAACTGCTATGTAATCCACAACAACAGCCAGAATGAAATTTGGGTGTGTTATCCCGAAGCAGGCGCACAGTTCGCCACAAGGGCGCTGGTATGGGATACGAATACAGGCAAGATACAGGAAAAGGATGTCATTAACGTGTCCGGCGGCGTCAGTTTCCGTGACGTGCGGCTGGGCGGCTCAGGATGCCCGCACGCGGCTCACGGCAACGTCAGCGAGAACATCACCGGAAATAGGTATGTTGACCGTGGCGGCGACACATACGCCAGCGTGGGCGACGAACGCTACAACGAAAAAGAGATACAGGCGGCTACCGATGGGCTGGTTGGCGTTGACGTTGACGCGGAAGATTTGGTGTTTCTGGACAATGGCGAAGGATACGCGGCGGGCGATCTGCAGGCGCGGGTTACACGTGAAACGCTTGACCTGGGTGACGCCAGCGCAATCAAGCTAGTAAACCGGCTGTGGCCGCGCATAACGGGTGCTATCGGTACCGTGGTGCAGTGCAGGGTTGGGGCGCAAATGCAGCTAAAAGAGCCAATCAACTGGTCACCATTCCGCGAATTTACCATTGGCGAGTCGGAATACATTGACACATTCGCAACGGGCCGCTTTATAAGCGTAGAATTTCAGACAACGAATGGTGGCGTGTGGCGCTGCGCTGGTTTCGATCTGGAATTGCAGATTACAGGTAATCACTGATGGGACTAATGTCTAGCTTATTTGGGGGCAGCAGCGGGAGCAGCAGTTCATATGTTGATCCGAAGCAGCAGCCGTTTCTGGATTTCACACGAAATACAGGCCAGCTGATAACGCAGCAAACACTTGACCAGTCAAGGCAATTCGCCGCAGGGCAGGGTCAGCAGCTGTATGACTTCGGTTATGGGGCGCTTCAAGGGCTGACTGGCAATCCGTATCTCGATGCCCTGCAGCAGCAGGCGGGCGGGAATCAACAGCTTGTAGGGCAGCAGGTAGGGCAGCTGCAGGCTGACCTGGGAAGGGCGTTTAATCAGCAGGTGCTGCCAGGCATCCGGCGCGATGCAAACGCGGTCGGCGCGTTGGGCGGTGGCCGGCAAGGCGTGGCCGAGGGTATCGCCGCGCAGGGGTTTGCTGACGCATTTGGCCGCGGTGTGACAGACATTTATTCTCAGGACGCGCAACGGTCGCTACAGGCGGCAACGGCTGGGGGCGGGCTGTTCGCGCAGAGTTCGCTGGGTGCGCTGTCGAGTCTGCCTGGCCTGTTTGAAACGGGTCTTGGGCAGTTCACCGGCCAATTCGCGCCGCTGGGCATTTACAGTCAGATACTTGGTGCGCCTACTGTCTTGGGCCAGGGCAGTCAGAAAAGCCAAAAAGGGCTTCTGGATTATGTTTCCTTCGGGTTCGGGGGTTAGGTGATGGCGTGGAATTTGCAAATAGGTAACGGCCCGATGCGGTTCGGAAACCAGGCCGGCGAAACTCTGCAGCAGCAGATTGAACGTCAGACTGCGCTACAGCAGGCCGCGTTTGTGGAGCAGCAGCGCCAGGCGGACATTGCAGCGCAGGACGTTACAAGCGCGGCATATAGCCAGCTGCAGGGCATGGACGCCAATTATCAGCAGATTAGCGAAACGGCGGAACCCTGGGCAAAAGCGCAGCTATACCAGCAGGTGCGCGGCGGAGTCGACCCGACGACAGCCGCCGGATCCGTTTTCGGCATGACACCGGAGGGGCAGCGCCGCCAGCAGCTGCAGCAGGTTTCCACTAGCTTGGCGGTGGAAACGCAAAAGGCGAATCTGGCAGCGGCCAGGGCAAATGCTCAGGCGGGCAACTTGAAGCTGCAGGCCATCGCCAGCGGCGAAATGCCGCCAGATGAGCGAATTGGCATTATCAATACATGGTCGGATGACTGGATTAACGCATCAGGCGATGCGCGGGAGGTTCTTATCAGTCGCCGGCAGGCGTTAAATTCGCTGGAAACGGATAATAGCTTGGGTGCGCTGGCGGCGGTCATAAAGCTGGCAAAGGTGCTAGACCCTGGCAGCGTAGTGCGTTCCGAGGAGGGGCGGGCTGTCACGGACGGAATGGGCGCATCACTCGCGCTGGTAAACGCGTTCAACAAAATGAAAGGCGAGAACATGAGCGCAGAAAGCCGTATTGCATTCCGTGACGTTATAAACGCGGTTGTGGAACCGCAGGCGCTTATGCTGCAGGACATGGCAGCTGGTTACAATGAACTGGCGCAGCGGTGGAACATTAACCCGGACGACATTTTCCGAGGAACGCTTGACCAGCGCGAATTGCAATCGGCGCTGCCGATCATGGTACCTGGGCCGCAGTAATGGCAGAAACGCGGACAATTGACGGCGTCCGGTTCATGGTTCCGGATGGCATGACGGACGACCAGGTTCGCGCCTGGGCGGCTCAATCCGGTGCGGCGGAACTTCAGCAGAATCCGCCACCGGCGGAAACAGGTGGCGAGGAGTGGCAGCAGTGGGCGCAGGGGCTGTCTCCGCTGATGGCCGGCATCATGGAAATGCGTCAATTCGTGACAGAGCGTATACCGCCATCAATACGGACTGAAAGCACCCAGCCTATGCCGCCGGAGGCTATGGCCGCGCTGCGCGGTGAATCACCGGTTTCGACCGCCCTGGGCGGCGCTTATTTCCCGATGGCAACGGCGCTGGCAGCACCCGGGAAAATTATCCCTCAGGCGCTTGTTGCGGGCGGGCTGGAATACGCCAGGGAGGGGGCAACGGCTGGTGATGCGGCAAAACAGGCGGGTCTAGCCGGCGGCCTGCAGTTTGCCGGAAATTCGCTGACCAGGGTGGCCTCTGGAATAGCGAAAGGCGTGAGGGCTTACATGGGCGGCCCTGCGCCGGTATCAAATAACCAGGCGCTGCGGATCATTGCCGAAACGGGGTTCGGTCGCGGGCAGATAGCGGAATTGCAACAGAGGTCGCTGCGGGCATCGCTGGGCCGCGTTTTCGGTATCCGCAATATGGATGAACTGACCGGCACACAGCTGCAGCAGGCAGCGGACAACATCGGCAAGATGTTCGATGATGCGCTTTCGCTGACGGACAACATCGACACAAAGCCGATGATGCGTGAACTAAGCCAGATTCCGGACAGTATTTTTCCGAGGAAAAAAGCCGTGCTCGAGGCAGCGCAACGGCTCGACGGCACAACAAACAGCGAGGCGTTGCGCGGTCTGCACCGGACACTGCGCGACCTGGGCGCGAAAATGCGGCGCAATCCGTTGGCGGCATCCTGGGATGATGTTGCGGATGATGCGCTGACGCTTCTGGATGATGCAGCCAGCAATGCCGGTGCCAACGTGGATCAGCTTGGGTCAGCGGCGCAACGGTGGAAGGTTCTCAAAAACATTGAGGAGTTAGCGCCGGCGTGGAAGCGCGGCGAGATTGCGCCGGATCAACTTTTGACGCGCCTGGGACGCGAGAATTACAAGGGTTTTGGCACCACGCTGAAACGCGGTCAGACTGGCAGGCTAGACCCTGACGTGGGCGGGTTTCTGGATGATGTCATGGCAATGGCGCAGGACATTAGGCCGGTAGGCAGATCAGGCACACCGGAGGCGCTCATTGGAACTGGCGGGCTTATGGGCGGCGGTGCTGGGTTAATGACTGGCGCTATAGACCCAGCAACAGCAGGGGCGGGCGTTCTTGCATACGGCGCAGTCCCGCCACTAGCGGCAGCAGCCAGCATAGGAAACCCTGCTCCGATTGTTGGACAAGTCATGTCAGGCGCGAGAGGGGCCGCCGTTGAATGAAAACGAACTGCGCGAAGCTGTCGACTATCTGCTCACCGGTGCAGGCGTTGTTTTTGTCGGACTGATGCAGGTGCTTTGGGCGCGCATCACGAAGCTCGAAGAAAAAGTGGACGCCAATATGACCGGCGTTGCTGAGTCATTCCGGCAGGTTAATGAAGTGAACAGGCAGGAACACGCGAAGCTGCGTGAACAGATGGAACGCCAGCACAATCAAATCATCGGTATGTTAATGAACAGGGGTAACAACAATGGCAACTAGTTTTTTTCGCCGGCTTGGCGGTCACGTGGTCAACTTTTTTACGCGCCAGCAGGATGGCAACCTGACCAGCGGCGTGGGCATTATCACGGCCCTGCTGGTTTATGCATCCGGCACAGCCGGTATTCCGCTGACACCGGACGCAGCTGCAGCGATCGTGGCGGCAGTCATGGCAGCCGTAGCAGCCGGTAAGCGCGATTGAGCCTAAATCGTAAACAGGTAGAGTTCACACGAACCCTTGCTTACTTCCTGCAGTGGTGCTTCGAAAATGATTTCGAGGTTATAGGCGCTGAACTGTACCGCACCCCTGCGCAGGCACGTGAGTACGCGCAGCAGGGGCGGGGCATTGTCAATTCCGTTCACACGAAAAAACTGGCGATAGACCTTTTCATTTTCGACAAGGCAACGGGCAAGGTCACGTGGGATGCGGAGCGATACGCGCCCCTGGGCGCTAAGTGGAAAAAGATGCATCCGCTGGCTCGCTGGGGTGGGGACTTCCGTAACAGTGACGCTGTGCACTTCAGTTTCGAGCATAATGGCGTGGCCTAGTCGGCGTATCCACAATCGCACGGCAGTCCGTAGCGGGTAGTCACTTTGCCTTTTCGCTTCATTACTCGTCCGAAAACGGCACATCCGAGGTAATGGGCTTTCCGAGTGCTTCCGTCCACCAATCTACCTGATCCGGCGTTAGTTTCTGGCCGCTTTTCGGCTTTGCTGGGTTCTTTATCTCGAGTAGCGTGATCATAGACTTTCGACATTTTTCTAATGCTTCCTCGGGCGTCCGTGCTGTGTGAATCGGGTTTCTATCCCAGGGCTTAATAACGAGCAGGTCGGGTACACCGGCGCAGGAAATGGGCGTGACCATATACCCTGCATTGCGCAAAGCAATGACAATTTCGGGCTCGTTTTCGTCGCGGGCGGCTTTTCGCCTCATTCCCCTGCCTCCTTGAGTTCCAGTTCCGCGACCCGCGCCCGCAGCCGCTCGACCTCCCAGCAGCCTGGCTTGCCTTCCGCTTGGAAACTGACATCAATTGTCTGTCCATGCGCGGGCTCGATCAGCAGCAGGAAAACAAAAGCAAGCGCACAGCACAGCGCAAAGGCCAGTCCGGTGGCAATTTCACGCGCCCACCAGCGCCAGTCATTGCGGCTCATCGGAATCCCCCAGCAAATCCACCAAATACAGCGCGGACATCATCACGCAGCAGCCGATCACATAGCCGGCCAGGAAAACCATCGCGGTATGCATTATCGTGAACCCCCATTCGGGGGCCCAAACATGGACAATTCCTTTATGCCGGTTTCCTTTTCTTCGTGAGATAACAGCGTTCGTTTAGCGTCCAGCATATTGTTGACGCCATCCCATTCAAGGTCTGGAAAGTCACGACAATGGCACGTCATGCACTGTCCGCAATACACCGCGGCAGATGCCGGCGTGTTGCAGGTGCGGCATTTGAAAGGCCGACCATTGCCCAGCCGGCGGAACTTATCAATCTGCAGTTCAAACAGTCCCAGCCATTCTTGCAGGTTGATGTCGCAGGCTTCCATTGCTGCCAGATTCTTTCGCAGGTCGTTTATTTTTGACCAGTATTCAGCCTCGCGCTGTTCCTGTTCCAGCTGCTGCTGATGATGTTCGTCTGCTCTCATTTCGCACCTCCGCAATACTTGTAAACACCCTGCCGGCGACCGTAGACACCCTGCCGGTAATCGCCGGTGCGCTCGACGTGTCCCAGCTTTTCCAGCGCGTTCAGATGCGCGCAAAAACTGCTCACTGGTCGGTCGGTCAGCACCTGCTGACGCAGTTCATCCCGCGTGAAATCCTGCTCTGCGTGCTCACGGAAAAAGCGCAGCAGCGTGTTGCGATCATTCGCAGCCTTGCGGCGGAATAGCGCCAGCTGCGGGTTCGTCTCGCCTGTCGTGTTGTAGTACATAGTCGTTTCCCTAGACGTTGAAATGGATGCCGGCACTTGTTTTCAGATGCTGCCGGCAGACATCGCTGTTCAGCCCGTTATTAAAAGGGAATGTCATTACCGGACATTTCGGGGGGCTGGGGGGGCTGGGGCGCAGGCTGCGGGGCCTGGTCTCCAACACGTTCACGTATGCGGATACCGCCGGTCACGTTGCCGCCAAATTCCACGTAAGGATCATTATAGACGTTTACTGTCTGCCCGATGAAGTCGGCAACCTTGGTGCCCTTGCAAATGCTTTTCAGCCGGTTCTTGTTCGTCTGGTTGACGATCAGCGGCTTATCGGCGGAAGTCCAGTGAATAACAGTTTTGATTTCCTCACCCTGCGGTGCCACGTTCTCACGGGTGAAACTGGCGATGGTGAGGTTCTTGCCGGTCAGGCCGACATCGTCTTTGGTCAGATAGTTGGACTCTTTCGGGACAGCTGAATCGATGTCCATGTTGGGGTCGATCGTAGTCATAGCGGTTTCCTGTTCAAAGTGAAGTTCGAACGGCCTGGGAAACCGGCTTGCAATAACATGGCTCCCTAGACCGTGAAACCATATTTGCATAAAAAAAGCCCCGCGGCAAGCGATTTCTGACAGTCTAGGGAGGTTGAAGGCCAGAAACCATGCATAAGCCAGCAGCGGGGCGGTGTCCAGGTGGACAATTGCTATCCTGACAAGGTATTTCTGCGTGTCAATTGCCCGTTAGTGCATTTTTTGTGCTAATGTCTGTCTACCGATACCTAAGCCATACCGGAAACCTCACCGACGGGCATATGCCCAGAGGTAGGAAACGGGAGGAAAGGGGGAGGGAAAGGGTAATGGTGGTGGACTGGTGGTCAGGGGGATAGGATACACACGCGGAAACAGTTTGTCACCGTGAAGTAAACTTCAAGGTTATTGAATGGCAGCGCGGATCAATAAACGGCACCAGGACATGGTGCGGGAGAAAATACGGGCAAGTCAGCTGGTCAACCGGCTGGAAAATCATGTACTTGATGATGTCGAGATGTCGGCAAGTCAGGTAAACGCGGCGCTGGGCCTGTTGCGCAAGGTTATACCGGACCTGAAGGTTCAGGAACTTGACCTGGGTGACAGTCAGCTGGTCGTGAATCTCGTTTCGCAGGTGGATGGAAGTCAATCTACCGACAATTGAACTGCGGCTCTACCAGCGCCGGTTCTGGCAGGCGATGGAGCAGGGCGCAGACCGTGGGATTTTGTGCTGGCCGCGCAGGGCAGGAAAAGACACAGTGAGTCTGCAATGGACGTGCTTTGATGCCCACCGGCACGTGGGCAACTACTGGCACCTTTTTCCAGAGAAAGAGCAGGCCCGCAAGGCGCTATGGAACGGCATCAACAAGGACGGGCAGCGGATCATTGATGTAGCCTTCCCGCCGGCACTCAGGGCGGCGACCAATGATAGCGAAATGCGCATCACCTTCAAGTCAGGCAGCACGTGGCAGCTGGGCGGCTCCGACCGTTATGACGCACTGGTGGGATCAAACCCACGCGGCGTGGTGTTCAGTGAGTACGCCATTGCAAACCCCAGGGCATATGACTTCATTCGCCCTATACTTGCCGAAAACGGAGGCTGGGCGCTGTTTCCCTATACGCCACGTGGCCGCAATCATGGGTTCGAACTGTTCGAGAAAGCCACGGCAGATGGCAACAGCTTTGCGGAACTGCTCACGTGCGACGACACCGGCCACATGACGCCCGAAGCCCTGCAGCGTGAACGTGCTGAAATGAGCGAGGAATTGTTCCTGCAGGAGTATTTCGGCAGCTTTGATTTCGGGCTGGAGGGCAGTTTCTATGCCCGCGAAATGAACAGGGCCGTCACCGATGGCAGGGTGACGCAGGTGCCGGTGGATGATGCACATCCTGTTTATCCGTGCTTTGACATCGGGCTGAATGACAGCACAGCTATATGGTTCCTGCAGCTGCTACCCGGCGGCGCTATCCACTGGGTGGACTATTACGAAGCCAACGGTGAACAGGTTAAGCATTACGTGGACGTGCTGCGCGATCGCGGCTACAGCTACAGTGAACTGTTTTTCCCGCATGATGGAGCTCACCGGCGCATTGGGATGCCGAGATCCGTTGCAGAGCAGTTCCGTGACCACGGCTTCAGCGTGACGGTACTGAAACAGGTGTCGAACGTGCAGCCATACATCGAGGATTGCCGCGTAGCCATCGGCAAATCATGGTTCGACGCTGACCGGACGGAGCGCGGGCGGGCGTGTCTGAACGGCTACCGGCGCGAGTATGACGACAAGCGTCAGGTATTCAAGGAAAAGCCGCTGCATGACTGGGCCAGTGATGGCGCTGATGCGTTTCGGACAGGGGTGCAGGCGATCAATGAAGGCAGGATAGGGAACAACCAATGGGGTGCGCTCGACTATGGCACTCTGAACAGGGCAGTCATATGAAACGCAGAACAAACGAAGAATTAGTGCAGATGCTGTGGCAGGGGCTGACGCGAGCAAGCGATTACAGCACCAGCAGCTTGCAGACTACGCGCCGCAAAGCGTGGGATTACTTTCTGAACCGGCCACGCGGCGATGAAGTAGACGGACGCAGCCAGGTGCAGGATACGACCATTCGGGACACGCATAACGCGCTGATGGCGACGATCATGCCGAGCTATGCGACGGATAACCTTGTGCAGTTCGAGCCAACCGGCCGCAATGACGAAGATCAGGCAGACGCGGAAAGCCAGGCGGTGAATAACATTTTCACCGAGGACAACAGCGGTTATCTGGAATTGAGCAACGCTGTTTCCGATGCCCTGCTTTTCCGCAATGGCGTGATGAAAGTATGGGTAGAGGACAACACCGAGAACGTGACGGAACGGTTCGACGGTGAAAAGGTATCCGCCGGCGCGGTCAAAGCGTACTACGCGCAGCAGGGTGCGGAACTGGTCGGACTTGATGAGTCTGATGGCGTTATTGAGGCAACAACGCGGCGCACAACGCAGCGGCTGAAGGTTGCCAGCATCGAGCCTGGTTATTTTTATGTAGACCCTAACCAGGCCGACCAGGACTTGCAGAGTAGCCAGTTCATTGCGGAAAGGTGGATTGCTAAAAGGTCTGACCTGCTCGATTTGGGCGTAAAGCGGGCAAAGGTAGACCGGCTGCCGCAGATTACCGACGAGGGGCTGATTTCAGCGCCTGGCATTTCGTCGACGGACATCCAGGCCAAATTCGTGGACGGTCAAAGCACCTATGAAATGTCCGAAACGTGGTCGGAACAGCGGTGCGAGTGTTTTTGGATACACACGTTTGTTGATGGTGAACGGTGGCGCTTCCTGGTCGGCAGTCAGGAATTGCTGCTGAAAGACCCCGTAAATTTCTTCCCCTATGCGTCCGGCACTGGCTGGCCGGTTCCACATAGATGGTCAGGGCTGGGCCTGTATGACCTGCTGCGAGAGACGCAGGACACGAAAACGGGCATCCTGCGGCAGTTCATGGACAATCTGAACATCAGCAACAATGCGCGGCCAGTCTATGATCCTGCAGAGACCAACGAAGCCGACATTCTGGCCGGTGCGCCTGGTCGCGGTATCCGGTCACGCAACCCCATTGGCGTGACGTGGGCACCGTCTATTGATGTAACCAGCCAAGCAGTCGCGGCGCTGCAGTACATGGACGAACGCGGCAGCCGGCAGGCAGGGGCGGCGCTAGACATGGCGACTGCGGAGGCGCAGTCCGTCAAGGACGTTTCCGGCCTGTCGGTCGAAATGCAGCTTGGGCCCAAAGAGCAGATGGCGAGCCAAATCAGCCGCAATCTGGCAGAAACCCTGATCCGCAATACGTTCCTGCTGATTCACCGCACCCTGCGCGAGAACTATGACGGCGCAATCATGTACCGCAAGACTGACGAATGGGTAGAAGCGAACCCCAGCGAATGGCAACCGCGCAACCGCATTAACGTCACGGTCGGCCTGTCGCCAGGCGATCGCCGCCGGCACCGTGCGGCGCTGGAATACGTCATGCAAATGCAGCTGCAGCTGATACAGGGCGGTGCTGCGAACATCGCGGTTTCCTATAAGACCTACCACAACGCGCTGACGGACTGGCTCAAAGCGGCCGAGCTGGACGGCGCAGAAAAGTATTTCCTCGATCCTGATGGGCAGGAGTCGCAGCGTGGGCAGCAGGCGGCAGCGGAGGCCAGCCAGCAGCCTGATCCGATGGCGGCAGCGGCCATGCAAATGGAAGCAGCCAAGCTGCAGGAGGATGCCCGCCAGCACGATACGGAACTGCAGTTCAAATACACAGAATTGCAGCAAGAGACTGAAATAGAGGAAGCGAAACTTGTCGAAAACGGCATCCAAGCTCGAATCAGTACCAGCGCACAAGCTGGTGGAGCTGGCGGAACTGATACACGAAACGGGGCTGATAGAGGCAGCGAGGGCTGACCTGTACCAGCTATGGAAGCGTGACCGTGACCCTGCAGACTGGCTGCGGGTGCAGGTGGCGCTTGAATTGCTAGACCGGCTAAACGGCATTCTGGAGGCAGAAATAAATGGACGAACCCGCGCAGAATCAGGGGATTGACAATAATCAATCCGAGGGGCTAGACTTTGATCAACTGGCAGAAATGCTAGACCAGACCAGCGCCGAGGGGCGAACTGGTCACGACACCCAGGCTGCAGAGGTGCAGTCGTCACAGTCGCAGTCTGATGGCGACCAACAAACATCAGAGACCGATCAGACACAGCATGAGGATGCTGCAGAAATGACGGTATCGGCCCTGGCTGAACAGCTTGGGATTGAGGCAGCGCAGCTATACAACCTGCAACTGGACATCGGCAACGGCCAGCAAATGACGCTGGGCCAGCTGAAAGACAGGGCAAAAGATGTATCGCACGCTGACTCGCTGATAGCCGAAGTCAATGAACAGCGGCTTTCGGTGGAAAATGACCTGATGCAAAAGCGTCACGCCATCAGCCGCTATGCGCAGCGTGTGGGATACCAGCCAACCGAGCAGGATCAGCAGGAAGCGCAGGCAGAACTGAAGGCATACCGCGAAATGCAGCGGGCACTTGCCATCGAATTTATGCCCGATTGGCAAAGCGAGGAAACACGCGCCACGGACATAAAAGGCATCGAAAAGCTGCAGGATGAATACCTGTTCGGTCAGGCTGAAAAAGCCGCCATGCTGGATGCCAGGCTGCTCAAAATGATGCGCGACTATCACAGACTTCGCGAAGAAGTCAGGAGCGTTGCCAAGTATCGCAAGAACCCGAAACCCAAACAGGGGCCGAAGGTGCACACGAAAACTGGCAGCAGTGTGACAAAAATCGGTTCGCAGGCCGCACAAGGAAAACTGTCGCAGGACGCAGCGGTGGGCGAACTTGGAAAGCTCTTAGGGTGACGTAAATGGCACAGCTTGAACAGGTAGACATCCGTACTGCCCCGACCAACCTTAACCGCGAGGATGTGATGCAGCAGATTGTTGACATCAGCCGCATTCCTTTGCCGTTCATGGACGCAATCGGGCGCAGTTCTCACAGCAACACCAAATTCGAATGGTCTGCAGATCGCTTGGCCGATCCAGACACCACGAATGCGGTCATCGACGGCAGCACCGCGCCGACACCGGCCAGCGCACCGGCTGTCCGACTGGGCAATTACGGCCAGATTGCTCAGAAAACGGTCGGCACGTCGACCCGCGTGGAATCGTCCAACAATGTCGGCAATGAGGGCCTGGCGCGGCAGATTCAGAAAGCCACCCAGGAACTGCAGCGCGACATGGAAGCCATTCTGCTGTCGAACCAGGCGAACCGCGCAGACACCGGCACCGGTGGCGTGGCCGGCCTGACCGCTGGCCTCGAAGCATGGGTGGACGATTCGACAATCCAGCAGACCCCTGTGACGAAAAGCCCGCAGTGCTTTATCGACCTGTCAACCGGTGGCATCAGCATCGGCGGCTGGACTAACCGCACTGGCGAAATTATCCCAGCCGTGGACTATTCCAGCGTCAGTGCTGTCAACGCGCTGACCTTCGAAGCGGTAAAGGATGTTTTCGACGCGCTTTACCAGCTGGGCGGCGATCCCACGGTAATGATGGCGCGGCCCGCCGTGATCCGGAAGTTCAGCGAGTTCATGTTTGGCAGCACGGCACCGGTGTCCACGCTCTACCGCAATAAGAACGAGGATGGCCCCGCATCGGCGCAGGCCGCGGTGAACGTGCTTCACAGTGACTACGGCATCACCGTAAAAATGGTGCCTAATCGGTTGATGCAGCTGTCGGGCGATGGTTCACCGGATTCGGATACGCTGTTTATTATGGATCCGACCTATCTGGCGGTCAGCTTCCAGGGTGGCGGCATCCGGTCGAAGGAACTGCCTGTTTCTGGCCTCGCACGTGCCGTGCAGATTCATGCGGATTTCGGCCTTGTCGTGAAGTCACCGGACACCGTTGGCGCAGTGTTCGGCATTGATTCTAGCGCAGCCGTGACGGCCACCTAGCCATGACCGTCAGTGACACGCTGCGGATGGCGCATGGCAAGTTCATTCGTGAACGGCGCTATCCGCTGCGTGAAAAGGTGCTGCGAGAAAATCAGGAGTCGCAGAGGGGCAACGGGGTGCAGGCTACGGATGGCCTGCGCCTCGCGGCCCGTTTCCCGGCTCACGAAATGGAGCGTCTCGCAGAAAAGTATCCGAGCCAGTACGCTGACCTTGTTTGCCCTGACCCCAAGATTCAGTCAAGGGCCATCAATAAGCTGCTGAACAGTAGCGAAGGGAAAAAATACCGCGTTGGCGAAACCAGCCGGAAAACGTTTTTCTTTAAGAATAACCCGCTTGCGCGGAAGTGAGGCAGCTCCATGACGCTGGTGCGCCATTATCAGCCGGTACTGACCAGGGGCAACCCTCACCCGAATAACAGCAAGTACCTGATCCCGTTTCGGGCTTCAAATCCATTCACCGGCACGGTAATTTTTGTTGGCGATTCAATCTTGGCCGGCGATAATCTGAACACGCCACCGGTGTGGAATCCGATGGTCGACTTTGTTGATGCGCCACGCGTTTCCTACAATCATGCGATCGGTGGGCGCTTTCTTTCGCAGATAGACTCTGACCTGTCGAGCGCAATCGCTGCACATCCGGATGCCACTGCTGTCGTCTTCAATGGCGGCAGCAACAATGTTGGCGGCGTGACGTTTTCCGACCCTGACACAATGGTATCAGAGGCGCAGGCGGTTTTTGCCGTGGCCGCAGCTGCCGGCCTGCCGTGCATTTTCTTCGGAATCATGCCTTTTGAGGGTCTGTCGCCTATCGGTTACAGCTATGAAGAAGCGCAGGCTGTGACGGATGAGTTCAACGCGAGGATGGCGCTGTGGTGTAACCAGACGGAAGGCGCATGGTATTTCGATGCCTATTCTCGCGCCTGGGATGCAACACGACCGCTGAATGACTACCGCCCGCCAGGGTGGGACGCGGTCGGCGCTGGCGGGCTGTATTTCCACATGACAGACCTGGGCAACAACATCATGGGCAAGGCGCTGTCAGACTTCATGCGCTCGCCACGGCCGGATCCGGTTGCGACCAGGGTGCAGGCGATCCTCGACACATACAGCAATCTGACTGCTGCCGAGGAAAACGCCATTGCCTCATTCCTTTACCGGCAAATGCGGCTGGATAACTGGCAGCACGTGGTGGAAATGTGGGCATTTCAGGTTGCCGACAGCAGCGAATACCTGCAGGGGCTGAATGGCACGGTGGCAACGCTGGGCAAAACGGGCGGCCACGGCGGCTCGAACCCCACGCACACGGCAGGCGATGGCGTGGTGCTAAACAAGACCGGCGCAACGCATGGAAACTTTGTTGACACCGGCTTCACTCCGGCGGATTTGTGTCCTGGTGATGCAACAGGGTATTCGCTTGGTGTGGTTCCGCACGCGGTCACGGGCATTGCCGGTGCCGTGCATTTCATGGGCGCATCCAACACCGGAAGCCTGGGGATCACTGGCAGCAATGGCGCACTTGGCATCAATGTCGTGACCACGCCGAATGTAGTCAGCGGCGAACTTGGCACAACGTTCAGTTTTCCGACCGTGCAGCAGACAGGCATGGATGAAAAATTTCTAGGCGCTGTGCGCACCGGTGCGCTTGACACAAGTATGCCTATCACAGTATGGGTGCCGCAGGCTGGCACGCCAGAAACATCGGGCAATTATGCCGGCGGCACGTCTGGTCAGGAAATCTCTACGGCGAACATCAAAATAAACGGCAAGCACAACGACAACGGCGCGGTGACGGGAATGTTCGACTGGACGTGCGCGGTTGCATTCCTGGGGCGCGAGGGTATCAATCTGAAGCAGCTTGCGCCGGAATGGACGACCGCCCCGCGTGGTGGAATTGAATTACTTTATCAGGCACTGTCATGAGCGAGGCGCTAACAACATACGGGCAGCTTAAAGTGTTTATCCGTGAAGTCACGCATCGGTCTGACATCACAAATGCGCTTTTCGACCAGTGGGCGGACGTTGTTGAGGATGAACTGCAGAACCGGCTGCGCATCAATTTCCACATCAAACGGACTGACTTCAAACCATCGCTAAACCCTCATGTGCCAGCGATTGACTATTATTCAATCGTCAGCATTTACGGAACGGACAGCAGCGGAAACAAATACGAACTCCGCCCGACCAGTAAAGAAAAGGTAATAGATGCGCTGAATGATTCCGGCGATGCGCAGTATTACTACTGCGAGGGCCGCAACATTTTCATGGCCCCATTCAGTGGTGAACAGACGTTCACGTATGTTTACCGGCAAACTATCACGCGGCTGGGCGGCGACCTGTCGGAGTCATTTATTTTTACTGGATACAAACAACTGTATAAAAATGCCTTCCTTTATCTTGCATACGAATGGATGAGGGATTTTGAGGCCGCTGACAGATACAAAGTTATGCTGGACGCGGAGATTGAACGGGTGAACAGCCAAGAGCGATGGGATAGCAGCCCGCAGAACGCACAAATGACAGGGGCCAGGCAATGGGTTTAGAGACAGGAACACGCATCGAGGATTTAGTAGCAACTAATCCCGCGAACACGGACACGCTGGCCCAGGCTGACGACCATTTGCGCCTGATAAAAGCCTGCGTTAAGGGCAGTTTCCCCAGCCTGGGCAGCAATGCTGTTTCCGTTACGGCTGCAGAAATCAATGACGTGGCGAACAAGCTGGTCAGCTTTAACGGTCGCACGGCCACGGCTGCTGTGCCGGCATCGGGCGACTACGAACTAATGGACATCAACAGCAAGGGGCTGAATGATGTAAACATCACTGCGCCGCAGGATCGTGACCGGATTCGCTATGACAGCGGCACCGGAAAATGGATACGTGAAAGCCAGTTTGCTGGGCTGCTCAGGCTTTCGCAGGCGCAGCTTACCAGCAAAACCTATTCGTCCGTAGGAGCAACGCCAGTAAAGCTGGAAATAGACGCTACAAACGTAGCGGCACCAAACCTGACGGTGGATACGTCAAACAACAGGCTGACAAATGACACTTCAGAGATCCTGATTGTCAGTGCGGTAATAAATGTGCCTTTTGCCGCATTGATTGGATCCACTGATTTGACGTTTGAACTAAAGCGAAACGGTGTCTCAGTAGGGGAGCCAATGTCCATTGAAGCCATTCCTAGCATACTGGCTTCTGTCTCACTTCAGACAATACAGCTTCGCTTTGCTGGGACGCTGGGGCCGGCTCAGTATTTGGAGTGTTTTTTGACTTCAGCGACTACTAGAAATGTAAAAATCGGCACGGGTGGCACTTTCGAGTATCAGGTGATCTAAATGGCGATGGCAAAGTTCCGCCCTGTTGGTCTGGTTACACCAGATGACATTCCGGCAAATGAAGTGCCGCCGGAACTGTGGACTGCTGCCGAAAACATGGCTTTCCGTGAATTGTTCGCGGAAAGGGTGCCTGGCTGGCGATACATTTATGACGCCAATGCGGCGATCGCAGCGCCGCTTCACTTGCTGCCCATAACCAACCTGGGGATCAACTGGTGGCTGTACGGCTGCGGCAGCAGCATCGGCGTGACGGATTCAGCCGGCGTTCACACTGACCTGACGCCAGCTGCCGGCGCACCCAGCGGAGCAACCGCCGACGAATACACCAGCTGTGAACTGAACGGAAAGCCGATCATTAACTGGCGGGACGCGACCGGCCCTCACAGCTGGGATTTGGACGTGCTTAACAACGTGGCACCGCTGACGGATTGGCCTAGCGGCTATACCTGCGACGTTATTCGGTCGCATCGTAATTATCTGATCGCGCTTAACATCGGCGGCGGCGTGGAATGGCCCAGCGTGGCGCTATGGTCGGATGCGGCAGCGCCTGGGAATCTGCCGGATGATGGTGCAGGCACGACATGGACACCTGCAGCCGGCAATGATGCGGGCAGCTTGTCTTTTGGTGACACCGGTGAGGGGATTGTTGACGGCCTGACTCTGCAGGATAAATTCATTGTCTATAAGCCGCACAGCACCTACATAATGGAATACGTGGGCGGTTCGCTGATTTTCGGACAGCGGCCGTTCCTGACTTCCGCCGGTGCGCTTGCGAGCAATTGCGTGACGGAATGGAAGGGCAAGCACGTTGTACTGACGGACGGCGACGTTATCCTGCATGACGGCAATCAGGCTATAAGCCTGGTTGACAAGGCAACGCGCCGCAGCCTGTTTAACGGGCTCGACCAGGAAAATTACGAAAACTGCTATGTAATCCACAACAACAGCCAGAATGAAATTTGGGTGTGTTATCCCGAAGCAGGCGCACAGTTCGCCACAAGGGCGCTGGTATGGGATACGAATACAGGCAAGATACAGGAAAAGGATGTCATTAACGTGTCCGGCGGCGTCAGTTTCCGTGACGTGCGGCTGGGCGGCTCAGGATGCCCGCACGCGGCTCACGGCAACGTCAGCGAGAACATCACCGGAAATAGGTATGTTGACCGTGGCGGCGACACATACGCCAGCGTGGGCGACGAACGCTACAACGAAAAAGAGATACAGGCGGCTACCGATGGGCTGGTTGGCGTTGACGTTGACGCGGAAGATTTGGTGTTTCTGGACAATGGCGAAGGATACGCGGCGGGCGATCTGCAGGCGCGGGTTACACGTGAAACGCTTGACCTGGGTGACGCCAGCGCAATCAAGCTAGTAAACCGGCTGTGGCCGCGCATAACGGGTGCTATCGGTACCGTGGTGCAGTGCAGGGTTGGGGCGCAAATGCAGCTAAAAGAGCCAATCAACTGGTCACCATTCCGCGAATTTACCATTGGCGAGTCGGAATACATTGACACATTCGCAACGGGCCGCTTTATAAGCGTAGAATTTCAGACAACGAATGGTGGCGTGTGGCGCTGCGCTGGTTTCGATCTGGAATTGCAGATTACAGGTAATCACTGATGGGACTAATGTCTAGCTTATTTGGGGGCAGCAGCGGGAGCAGCAGTTCATATGTTGATCCGAAGCAGCAGCCGTTTCTGGATTTCACACGAAATACAGGCCAGCTGATAACGCAGCAAACACTTGACCAGTCAAGGCAATTCGCCGCAGGGCAGGGTCAGCAGCTGTATGACTTCGGTTATGGGGCGCTTCAAGGGCTGACTGGCAATCCGTATCTCGATGCCCTGCAGCAGCAGGCGGGCGGGAATCAACAGCTTGTAGGGCAGCAGGTAGGGCAGCTGCAGGCTGACCTGGGAAGGGCGTTTAATCAGCAGGTGCTGCCAGGCATCCGGCGCGATGCAAACGCGGTCGGCGCGTTGGGCGGTGGCCGGCAAGGCGTGGCCGAGGGTATCGCCGCGCAGGGGTTTGCTGACGCATTTGGCCGCGGTGTGACAGACATTTATTCTCAGGACGCGCAACGGTCGCTACAGGCGGCAACGGCTGGGGGCGGGCTGTTCGCGCAGAGTTCGCTGGGTGCGCTGTCGAGTCTGCCTGGCCTGTTTGAAACGGGTCTTGGGCAGTTCACCGGCCAATTCGCGCCGCTGGGCATTTACAGTCAGATACTTGGTGCGCCTACTGTCTTGGGCCAGGGCAGTCAGAAAAGCCAAAAAGGGCTTCTGGATTATGTTTCCTTCGGGTTCGGGGGTTAGGTGATGGCGTGGAATTTGCAAATAGGTAACGGCCCGATGCGGTTCGGAAACCAGGCCGGCGAAACTCTGCAGCAGCAGATTGAACGTCAGACTGCGCTACAGCAGGCCGCGTTTGTGGAGCAGCAGCGCCAGGCGGACATTGCAGCGCAGGACGTTACAAGCGCGGCATATAGCCAGCTGCAGGGCATGGACGCCAATTATCAGCAGATTAGCGAAACGGCGGAACCCTGGGCAAAAGCGCAGCTATACCAGCAGGTGCGCGGCGGAGTCGACCCGACGACAGCCGCCGGATCCGTTTTCGGCATGACACCGGAGGGGCAGCGCCGCCAGCAGCTGCAGCAGGTTTCCACTAGCTTGGCGGTGGAAACGCAAAAGGCGAATCTGGCAGCGGCCAGGGCAAATGCTCAGGCGGGCAACTTGAAGCTGCAGGCCATCGCCAGCGGCGAAATGCCGCCAGATGAGCGAATTGGCATTATCAATACATGGTCGGATGACTGGATTAACGCATCAGGCGATGCGCGGGAGGTTCTTATCAGTCGCCGGCAGGCGTTAAATTCGCTGGAAACGGATAATAGCTTGGGTGCGCTGGCGGCGGTCATAAAGCTGGCAAAGGTGCTAGACCCTGGCAGCGTAGTGCGTTCCGAGGAGGGGCGGGCTGTCACGGACGGAATGGGCGCATCACTCGCGCTGGTAAACGCGTTCAACAAAATGAAAGGCGAGAACATGAGCGCAGAAAGCCGTATTGCATTCCGTGACGTTATAAACGCGGTTGTGGAACCGCAGGCGCTTATGCTGCAGGACATGGCAGCTGGTTACAATGAACTGGCGCAGCGGTGGAACATTAACCCGGACGACATTTTCCGAGGAACGCTTGACCAGCGCGAATTGCAATCGGCGCTGCCGATCATGGTACCTGGGCCGCAGTAATGGCAGAAACGCGGACAATTGACGGCGTCCGGTTCATGGTTCCGGATGGCATGACGGACGACCAGGTTCGCGCCTGGGCGGCTCAATCCGGTGCGGCGGAACTTCAGCAGAATCCGCCACCGGCGGAAACAGGTGGCGAGGAGTGGCAGCAGTGGGCGCAGGGGCTGTCTCCGCTGATGGCCGGCATCATGGAAATGCGTCAATTCGTGACAGAGCGTATACCGCCATCAATACGGACTGAAAGCACCCAGCCTATGCCGCCGGAGGCTATGGCCGCGCTGCGCGGTGAATCACCGGTTTCGACCGCCCTGGGCGGCGCTTATTTCCCGATGGCAACGGCGCTGGCAGCACCCGGGAAAATTATCCCTCAGGCGCTTGTTGCGGGCGGGCTGGAATACGCCAGGGAGGGGGCAACGGCTGGTGATGCGGCAAAACAGGCGGGTCTAGCCGGCGGCCTGCAGTTTGCCGGAAATTCGCTGACCAGGGTGGCCTCTGGAATAGCGAAAGGCGTGAGGGCTTACATGGGCGGCCCTGCGCCGGTATCAAATAACCAGGCGCTGCGGATCATTGCCGAAACGGGGTTCGGTCGCGGGCAGATAGCGGAATTGCAACAGAGGTCGCTGCGGGCATCGCTGGGCCGCGTTTTCGGTATCCGCAATATGGATGAACTGACCGGCACACAGCTGCAGCAGGCAGCGGACAACATCGGCAAGATGTTCGATGATGCGCTTTCGCTGACGGACAACATCGACACAAAGCCGATGATGCGTGAACTAAGCCAGATTCCGGACAGTATTTTTCCGAGGAAAAAAGCCGTGCTCGAGGCAGCGCAACGGCTCGACGGCACAACAAACAGCGAGGCGTTGCGCGGTCTGCACCGGACACTGCGCGACCTGGGCGCGAAAATGCGGCGCAATCCGTTGGCGGCATCCTGGGATGATGTTGCGGATGATGCGCTGACGCTTCTGGATGATGCAGCCAGCAATGCCGGTGCCAACGTGGATCAGCTTGGGTCAGCGGCGCAACGGTGGAAGGTTCTCAAAAACATTGAGGAGTTAGCGCCGGCGTGGAAGCGCGGCGAGATTGCGCCGGATCAACTTTTGACGCGCCTGGGACGCGAGAATTACAAGGGTTTTGGCACCACGCTGAAACGCGGTCAGACTGGCAGGCTAGACCCTGACGTGGGCGGGTTTCTGGATGATGTCATGGCAATGGCGCAGGACATTAGGCCGGTAGGCAGATCAGGCACACCGGAGGCGCTCATTGGAACTGGCGGGCTTATGGGCGGCGGTGCTGGGTTAATGACTGGCGCTATAGACCCAGCAACAGCAGGGGCGGGCGTTCTTGCATACGGCGCAGTCCCGCCACTAGCGGCAGCAGCCAGCATAGGAAACCCTGCTCCGATTGTTGGACAAGTCATGTCAGGCGCGAGAGGGGCCGCCGTTGAATGAAAACGAACTGCGCGAAGCTGTCGACTATCTGCTCACCGGTGCAGGCGTTGTTTTTGTCGGACTGATGCAGGTGCTTTGGGCGCGCATCACGAAGCTCGAAGAAAAAGTGGACGCCAATATGACCGGCGTTGCTGAGTCATTCCGGCAGGTTAATGAAGTGAACAGGCAGGAACACGCGAAGCTGCGTGAACAGATGGAACGCCAGCACAATCAAATCATCGGTATGTTAATGAACAGGGGTAACAACAATGGCAACTAGTTTTTTTCGCCGGCTTGGCGGTCACGTGGTCAACTTTTTTACGCGCCAGCAGGATGGCAACCTGACCAGCGGCGTGGGCATTATCACGGCCCTGCTGGTTTATGCATCCGGCACAGCCGGTATTCCGCTGACACCGGACGCAGCTGCAGCGATCGTGGCGGCAGTCATGGCAGCCGTAGCAGCCGGTAAGCGCGATTGAGCCTAAATCGTAAACAGGTAGAGTTCACACGAACCCTTGCTTACTTCCTGCAGTGGTGCTTCGAAAATGATTTCGAGGTTATAGGCGCTGAACTGTACCGCACCCCTGCGCAGGCACGTGAGTACGCGCAGCAGGGGCGGGGCATTGTCAATTCCGTTCACACGAAAAAACTGGCGATAGACCTTTTCATTTTCGACAAGGCAACGGGCAAGGTCACGTGGGATGCGGAGCGATACGCGCCCCTGGGCGCTAAGTGGAAAAAGATGCATCCGCTGGCTCGCTGGGGTGGGGACTTCCGTAACAGTGACGCTGTGCACTTCAGTTTCGAGCATAATGGCGTGGCCTAGTCGGCGTATCCACAATCGCACGGCAGTCCGTAGCGGGTAGTCACTTTGCCTTTTCGCTTCATTACTCGTCCGAAAACGGCACATCCGAGGTAATGGGCTTTCCGAGTGCTTCCGTCCACCAATCTACCTGATCCGGCGTTAGTTTCTGGCCGCTTTTCGGCTTTGCTGGGTTCTTTATCTCGAGTAGCGTGATCATAGACTTTCGACATTTTTCTAATGCTTCCTCGGGCGTCCGTGCTGTGTGAATCGGGTTTCTATCCCAGGGCTTAATAACGAGCAGGTCGGGTACACCGGCGCAGGAAATGGGCGTGACCATATACCCTGCATTGCGCAAAGCAATGACAATTTCGGGCTCGTTTTCGTCGCGGGCGGCTTTTCGCCTCATTCCCCTGCCTCCTTGAGTTCCAGTTCCGCGACCCGCGCCCGCAGCCGCTCGACCTCCCAGCAGCCTGGCTTGCCTTCCGCTTGGAAACTGACATCAATTGTCTGTCCATGCGCGGGCTCGATCAGCAGCAGGAAAACAAAAGCAAGCGCACAGCACAGCGCAAAGGCCAGTCCGGTGGCAATTTCACGCGCCCACCAGCGCCAGTCATTGCGGCTCATCGGAATCCCCCAGCAAATCCACCAAATACAGCGCGGACATCATCACGCAGCAGCCGATCACATAGCCGGCCAGGAAAACCATCGCGGTATGCATTATCGTGAACCCCCATTCGGGGGCCCAAACATGGACAATTCCTTTATGCCGGTTTCCTTTTCTTCGTGAGATAACAGCGTTCGTTTAGCGTCCAGCATATTGTTGACGCCATCCCATTCAAGGTCTGGAAAGTCACGACAATGGCACGTCATGCACTGTCCGCAATACACCGCGGCAGATGCCGGCGTGTTGCAGGTGCGGCATTTGAAAGGCCGACCATTGCCCAGCCGGCGGAACTTATCAATCTGCAGTTCAAACAGTCCCAGCCATTCTTGCAGGTTGATGTCGCAGGCTTCCATTGCTGCCAGATTCTTTCGCAGGTCGTTTATTTTTGACCAGTATTCAGCCTCGCGCTGTTCCTGTTCCAGCTGCTGCTGATGATGTTCGTCTGCTCTCATTTCGCACCTCCGCAATACTTGTAAACACCCTGCCGGCGACCGTAGACACCCTGCCGGTAATCGCCGGTGCGCTCGACGTGTCCCAGCTTTTCCAGCGCGTTCAGATGCGCGCAAAAACTGCTCACTGGTCGGTCGGTCAGCACCTGCTGACGCAGTTCATCCCGCGTGAAATCCTGCTCTGCGTGCTCACGGAAAAAGCGCAGCAGCGTGTTGCGATCATTCGCAGCCTTGCGGCGGAATAGCGCCAGCTGCGGGTTCGTCTCGCCTGTCGTGTTGTAGTACATAGTCGTTTCCCTAGACGTTGAAATTGATACCGGCACTTGTTTTCAGATGCTGCCGGCAGACA